>OLQD01000034.1_pt1 | contig 117561 bp, 87 predicted proteins | sample 1672841 | NCBI WGS metagenome assembly OLQD01 (sample SAMEA3136729, study PRJEB25190) | human gut metagenome | biome: human gut; feature: human-associated habitat; material: faeces | place: Austria | collected 2013 | reverse complement strand
GCGCAAATCATGTCGTGATGATGATGTCGTGCTTCGCCTGGGCGGGGATGAGTTTGCGGTATTTATACCGGGGATGCTTGATAAAGAGCGGGCAGAAGCTTTTTTTGACAGGCTTTTTTCAAACATAGAGCATATTGATATAGCAGAGATGAATGGAAAGCATATATTGCTCAGTCTTGGCGCATGCTTTTATGACGGAATGGATTGTATCACGTTTGACCAGCTCTACAGAAGGGCAGACACCGCCATGTATGACAGCAAGAAAAAACAGGGCTACAGTGCGACAATTTATGATGCAAAGCAATGATAGTCCGGCATATTAAATAAAAAGAGGAGAATGAAAATGCAGACAGGAAAAGCAATATCCATTCCATCAATCCTCAAGGTGGGAAATGGAACATTAAACAAAATCGGAGAGTATTTAAAGAGTGAGGAGCTGACGAGCGTAGTCATTTTTATGGGAAACGGTCTCATAGATATGTTTGGAGATACTATAATGAAGTCGCTTACTGATGCCGGTATCACAGTGCTAGAGTACAGCGAGCTTGATACGGTTGAGATAGACGATATCATCACCCTTGCTTTTGATATACCAAACAAGGCAAAGGCAGTTGTGTCAGTGGGCGGCGGAAAGGTAATAGATGCAGGAAAATATGCAGCTTTTCTAAGAAATCTACCATTTATCAGTGTGCCGACCTCAAGCTCAAGCGATGGTTTTTCTAGCGCCAGTGCATCACTTTTGGTGCACGGCAAGCGTACGTCGGTTCCTGCAAAGCTTGCGCATGGTATCATAGTTGACACACAGGTCATCCGCACAGCACCGGAGAAGTTTATATATTCAGGCATCGGGGATATGGTGTCAAAGATTACAGCACTCTATGACTGGATTTTTGAGGAAGCACATGGTGCAGGCGTGGTCAATGACTTTGCCGTGATGGTTGCTAAAAAGGCGGTCAACAGCTTTGTGCGTACACCTTATGAGAGCATAAAGGATGAGCTTTTCCTAAAGGAGCTTGTGGATTCGCTTGCCATGAGCGGCATAGCAAACGAGATAGCGGGAAGCAGTGCGCCGACCAGCGGCAGTGAGCATCTTATATCACATGCGCTTGACAAAATTCTTGAGCATCCACAGCTTCATGGCATACAGGTCGGCATAGCAACCTATATCATGAGTGTAGTGCAGAACCACAGGTATGTAAGGGTGTGCACAGTGCTCAAAAGGACAGGCTTTTTCGACTATGCGGCCACTCTTGGCATGAGAAAGCAGGATTTTCTGGATGCGATAGATATGGCGCCATCCATGAAGCCGTTCAGGCACACATATCTGCATGAGAAGGAGTACCGCGACGCGGCAAAGAAGCTTGTGCTCGAGGATGATATACTGAATAAAATACTGGTATAGAAATATGTATGAGAAGAGTATAGAGCCGGTTGCGATTATGCACACCGGATTTGGAGAGAAATTTGGCATTCCAAGGCAGAGCGGCCTTGTGCCTGAGGCAGCAGGGCAGATAGTATTTGAACCAAAATACCAAAACCCCGATGCGCTTCGTGGAATAGAGGAGTTCACACATTTGTGGATTATATGGGGTTTTTCCGAAAACAGGGTGGAGAAATTTACACCGCTCGTCACACCACCCAGGCTTGGAGGCCGGGAAAAGAGAGGTGTTTTTGCCACACGTTCGCCGTTTCGCCCAAACGGCATGGGACTATCCTCTGTAAGGCTTGATAGGGTTGAGTACAAAAACAGCAAGGGCCCCATAATTCATGTGTCAGGTGTAGATATGCTTGACGGCACACCAATCTATGATATAAAGCCGTATCTGGCATATTCAGACTCACATCCTGAGGCATCGGATGGCTTTGCCGCAGAGCACAGATGGGATACGGTGCATGTTATCTGGCGCGATGAGGCACTCAAAAGCTGTATGGATGAAGACACCCGCATTACTGTGGAGCATATTCTGGCACAGGATCCAAGAGCTGCATACAACAAGGCCAGGGATTATATCTATGGCATGAGATACGGCAAATTTGATATACGCTTTGTGGCTGATTCACATGCCGGCACGATAGAGATAGTGGATGTCGTGGAGTGCATAGATGGGTATCATAAGGTGAAGTGATTTTGATTTGCATATGGCGCCACAAGAGAGTAAAATGGTAATGCATACAAAAGGACAAATGCATTACGAATATATATGTAAATACATATTAAATACACATAAGGAAGGTACATACAATGAAAACAGTAAAGGACTATATCAGAACTATCCCGGATTTCCCGGAGAAGGGCATCATGTTCCGTGATGTGACAAGTGTTATCCAGGATGCAGATGGATTAAAGCTTGCAATTGACGAGATGATAAAGAGGCTTGACGGACTTGATTTTGATGTGATAGCAGGAGCAGAATCAAGGGGCTTTGTTTTTGGCATGCCGATAGCATATGCGCTTCATAAACCGTTTGTCATGGTGAGAAAAGCAGGCAAGCTGCCATGTGAGACTGTATCAAAGACATATGACCTTGAGTATGGCACAGCAACAATTGAGATGCACAAGGACTCAATAAAGCCGGGTCAGAAAGTGGTTCTCGTGGATGATCTCATCGCCACAGGAGGCACAATGCAGGCAGCAGCAGAGCTTGTTGAGGAGCTTGGAGGAGAGGTTGTGAAGATGCTTTTCCTTATTGAGCTTGCAGGTCTTAATGGCAGAAAGCTTCTTAGCAAGTATGATGTGGACGCAGTTGTGTCATATGATGGCAAATAGAGCTGTTATATCTGAATGAATATATTTTATATGTTTGTGCATACTGACATTAATTGAATCTATGATTTGATGAGATTAAGAGTAAGGAGAGTCGGTATGCAGCAAAAATTGGGAAAGTGGAGTCTCCGTTTTACGGAGGCTCCTTTTATATTGGAAAGCAGTTCGGTTGTAGGCACAAAGGAGGCGGACGGACCGCTTGGTGGTCTGTTTGATATTGTAGGCAAAGATGACAGGTTTGGGCAGAATACGTGGGAAAAGGCGGAAAGCTCCATGCAGCGCGATGCACTCACAATGGCCCTTGGAAAAGCACATCTGGATGCATCCGACATGGACTATGTATTTGCAGGAGATCTGCTCGGACAGTCTATGGCCACAACCTTTGGTGTGGAAAACTTCCGTATTCCGTGGTTTGGAGTGTATGGAGCATGCTCCACATGCGGGGAGTCGCTCTCACTTGCCGCGGCATTTGTGGCAGCAGGGTATGCAAGGCATGCGGTGGCAGTGACATCGAGCCACTTTGGCAGTGCCGAAAAGCAGTTTCGCTTCCCTAACCAGTATGCGAATCAAAGACCTGTGTCAGCGACGTGGACAGTGACAGGAAGTGCAGCATTTATTGTGGGCAGTGGAGCAGGTGGTAATGAGACACAGACCGGGTGTGACAATGAATGGACTGGGGGTGACAATGCAGATAGTATATCAAAGAAGGTGCAGATTGAGGGAATCACAACAGGAGTTGTGGTGGACTATGGCATAAAGGATGCCATGAACATGGGCGCTGCCATGGCACCTGCGGCCTGTGAGCTGATAGTAAATCATCTGAGTGATTTTGGCAGAAAGGCTTCCTATTACGACAGGATAGTGACAGGAGATCTTGGAAGCGTCGGACAGAAGATACTGATTGACCTGTGCAGGCAAAAGGGCGTGGACATAAGCAAAAATCACGAGGACTGTGGCATGAAGATGTTTGATGCAACGAACCAGAACACGGGCTCAGGTGGTTCGGGCTGTGCATGCTCGGCAACTGTTTTGTCAGCATATTACCTGCCAAAGCTAAGAAGTGGTGAATTGAAGCGTATACTTTTTGTGCCTACAGGAGCACTTCTTTCGCCTGTCAGCTTCAACGAGGGCGAGTCAGTACCGGGAATTGCACACGGTGTGGTGCTTGAAGCTTCAATTTGAAGCTGATGGCTTCACATATATAATAGGGTGAACGAGATAGGTTGAACGAGCCGTTTTTGAGGGATGGGCTGCACGTTCAAAAATAGAAGAAAGGCGTAAGGATATAATGGATTATGTAAAAGCATTTGTGGTTGGCGGTATCATCTGCGCCATCGTACAGATTTTAATGGAAAAAACAAAGCTCATGCCGGGCAGAATTATGGTAATGCTCGTGTGCACGGGAGCGCTTCTTGGCGCCGTAGGCATATACGAGCCATTTTCAAAGTGGGCAGGCGCCGGTGCCAACGTACCGCTTTTGGGCTTTGGCAATGTACTGTGGAAGGGTGTGAAGGAGGCAGTGGACAGCGAGGGTTTTATTGGCTTGTTTAAGGGCGGCTTTAAGGCTTGTGCGGTCGGAGTGTCGGCAGCACTAATCTTTTCATATATCGCGGCACTCATCACGAAACCTAAGTTAAAAAGCTGATTAATTTCAGAATAATGCATAATTAACAGTAAATTGCTCATACTATCTCCAAAACGAAAAGGAGACTGATACAATGAAGAAAATGAAATATTTATTGGCACTTTGCCTGATACTCGCTGCTGCAAGCGCTTTTGCAGCCTGTGGAAACAATAGTAATGTGGCAGACACTTCAATGGTTGAAAATACACAAAGAGGTGGCTCTGCCGCCGACGATGCCGGGAATGCCGGCAAGGATATCATAGATGGCGCCGGAAATGCCGGCAAGGATGTGATAGACGGAGCAGGCGATGCCGGAAAAGATGTGATAGACGGCGCAGGTGATGCAGGAAAAGATGTGATAGACGGCGCAGGCGATGCAGGAAAAGATGTGATAGACGGAGCAGGCAATGCCGGCAAGGATGTAATAGACGGCGCAAAGGATGCCGTAGATGATGCCGGAAACGCTGTAAAAAAGAGTGTTGATGGTGGAAACAACAACTAACAGCTATTTATAAAAAGAAAACAGTCACTATATATGCTTCAATGGCTGCAAAAACAAAAGCACCGACAACATCGCTGATAAAGTGCACACCTGATATCACACGGACACAGGCAATGATAGCTGCAAGGACTGAAAGCAAAATGCCGGTGAACCATAAAGGCGAGGCAGCAGGTGAGCATATTAAAACGGTAAATGCAATTATAAATGCAGAAAAAACGTGCCTGCTTGGAAAAGACCTGCCGTGGGTATCCTTTGGAATGACAGGCGGCATATCAAATTTTTCGTATGGGCGTGGTCTGTTTACGATATATCTGAAAACCGATACTGCAATAAAGCCGACAAGCGGAGCAATGATTGAGAGTGCAAGCATATGACCGGCTGTAAAGCACAGATACAGCACGTATACAGGGTATGTGATAAAAACTAAATAGGTGCATATTTTATTGATTAATTCAAGCTTTCGGGCTGCCCTGTTATTTTCACGGAATGGGGCAGTCATTTTTATGTATGTATTTTTTTTCATGATTATTTTCCATCGTTTATTTAAGAAATATTGTATTGTAAGTATCTAGAGCGGTGTCAACTGCCCTTGCGGTACTGCAGAGGTGTCATGCCATAGTGCTTTTTGAAGGCTCTGTTAAAATATGACAGGCTTTCAAACCCCACTTCACCGGAAATAGAAAGCACCGAGCTGTCTGAGCTTTGCAAAAGTCTCGCAGCCATGGTCAGGCGGTAGTCATTTAAATAGTCAACAAACGATGTGCCCATGGTCTCTTTAAAATATCTCATAAAATGAGACTCGGAAAACCCGGCTACATCAGCGATATCGGCAATAGAGATTTTGTCGGCATAATTATTTTCCACATATTTGAGCACAACCTTCATCTTATCAAGAGTCTTTTTGCTTTTTATTGGCTTTGTCAGATTACGGCAGCGGTTATCAAGCACAAAAAAGAATTCGTAGAGCTTGCTCTTTATATAAAGCTGATAGCCCTGCGGCATCGTCTTGCAAATCTCATCGCATGCATCTATTGGAGCCACGACATCATCGTAGTATGGATATACCGGGGTAAAAACCGTCGGAACTGTGAATCTGCCGGCTAAGAGAGGTGTAAGAAAATCCTCCTTGGTGTAATCGTACTTTCCGGGAAGCAGCATCGACAGGGAAAATATGATATTTTCGTACTCCATCGATTCATCCATATATTGGTCTATAGAGTGAAGCTGTCCCGGCAGTATCAGCACCAGGCTTGGCGCTGTGACATGGTACTCCTTAAAATCAACAGATATATGACCGCAGCCCTTCTTTATATAGATAAGCTCCATGTCGTCGTGCCAGTGCAGCGGAACTCCGGAAAAATCAAGAGGAATAGAGCACAGGTAGGTATTGTATGGGAACGTAAGCTCCACATGTGTTTTGTCTTCGTGATAATTTTCATATTCTAATATATTCATGATGATATTTTAGCATATTATTTCTTGAAAAGCCACTAAAAATATCGAAAAATGATAGGATTGTGCAAGTTTTCGACTGTATATTGCAAGAATTGTGCAGTGTAATGGATTATACTTGATTCATCAAATGACACAAAGAAGTTAAGCACGCTAAATGAAAATTAGTTAATTTGACACATTGGCGTGTATACATGATAACAGATTTGGGAGGAAATCAAAATGGCAATCATGCAGGAAATCGAAACAAAGCTTCAGAAGGGAATCAGCGTTAGTACAGACGAGGAAGTATACTACGCATTACTTGAGCTTGTAAAAGACAAGGCAGAGAAAAAGGTTTCAAACAAAGGAAAGAAAAAGCTCTACTATATCTCAGCAGAGTTCCTTATCGGAAAGCTTTTATCAAACAACCTTATCAACTTAGGTATCTACGATGAAGTTAAAGAGACTCTTGAGAAAAACGGAAAGTCACTTGCTGAAATCGAGGAAATCGAGCTTGAGCCTTCACTTGGAAATGGAGGACTTGGACGTCTTGCAGCATGCTTCATAGATTCAATCGCAACACTCGGACTCAACGGAGACGGTGTAGGCCTCAACTACCACTACGGATTATTCAAGCAGGTATTTGAGAACAATCTCCAGAAGGAGACTCCAAACCCATGGATTACAAAGGAGAGCTGGCTTACAAAGACAGATATCACATATCCTGTAAGCTTTGGCGGATTCACAGTACAGTCAAGACTTTACGATATCGACGTAGTTGGATACAACAACCGTACAACAAAGCTTCACTTATTCGACATCGAGTCAGTTGATGAGTCAATCGTAGGCGACACAATTGATTTCGACAAGGATGATATCAAGAAGAACCTTACATTATTCTTATATCCTGATGATTCAGATGATAAAGGACGTCTCCTTCGTGTATACCAGCAGTATTTCATGGTATCAAACGCAGCAAGACTTATCATTGCAGAGGCAGAGGCAAAGGGCTCTAATTTACATGACCTTGCTGATTATGCAGCAGTTCAGATTAACGATACACATCCATCAATGGTTATTCCAGAGCTTATCCGTCTCCTTCAGGAGAAGGGCATCCTGATGGATGAGGCTATTGAGATTGTATCAAAGGTTTGTGCATACACTAACCACACAATCCTTGCAGAGGCTCTTGAAAAATGGCCAATCAGCTTCTTGGAGAAGGCTGTTCCACAGCTTATGCCAATCATCCGTGAGCTTGACAACAAGGTTCGCGCAAAGGTAGCTGACGAGAGCACATACATCATCAAGGACGGTCTTGTACACATGGCACACATGGATATTCATTTCGGATATTCTGTAAACGGTGTTGCATACCTCCACACAGAGATTTTAAAGAATACAGAGCTCAATAACTTCTACAAGTTATATCCTGAGAAGTTCAACAACAAGACAAACGGTATCACATTCCGTCGTTGGTTAATGTCTTGTAACCCGGAGCTTTCAGCATACATCACAGAGCTTATCGGTGAAGGCTGGAAGAAGGATGCAAACGAGTTAGAGAAGCTTGGCAATTTCATCAATGATGACACTGTTCTCACAAAGCTTGTTGACATCAAGAACGCAAAGAAGACAGAGCTTGCTTCTTACTTAAAGAAGACTCAGAATCTCGACGTACCTGACAATTCAATCTTTGATATCCAGGTTAAGAGACTTCACGAGTACAAGAGACAACAGCTCAATGTGCTTTACATCATCCGTAAGTACTTTGAGATCAAGGCAGGCAAGAAGCCATCTACACCTATCACATGCTTCTTCGGTGCAAAGGCAGCTCCTGCATATATCATTGCAAAGGATATCATTCATGCAATCCTCTGCTTACAGCAGATTATCAACAATGATCCTGAGGTAAGTCCATACCTTAAGGTATTTATGGTTGAGAACTACAACGTAACATTAGCTGAGAAATTATTCCCGGCTGCAAATATTTCAGAGCAGATTTCTCTTGCTTCTAAGGAGGCATCAGGAACAGGAAACATGAAGTTCATGCTTAACGGTGCTATTACACTTGGAACAAGTGACGGAGCAAACGTAGAGATAGCTGAGCTTGTCGGTGATGAGAACATCTATGTATTCGGTGAGGATTCACAGACTGTTATCGACAGATATGAGAGAGGCGACTACTGCTCTAAGGATTACTATGACAAGGATGCAGACTTAAAGAAGGCTGTTGACTTCCTTGTAAGTGATGAGATGATGAAGGTTGGTTCTAAGGAGAACTTAGAGAGACTTTACAACGAGCTCCTCAACAAAGACTGGTTCATGACATTCCCTGACTTTGAGGATTACTGCAAGACAAAAGAGAAGGCTTACGCTGATTATGAGGATAAGAAGGCTTGGGCTAAGAAGATGCTTGTCAACATCAGCAAGGCTGGTTTCTTCTCTTCTGACAGAACAATCAAGCAGTACAATGATGAAATCTGGCATTTAGAGGCTTAGAATTTTTCTTCCTCCTTTAAATACAAATTGGGCTTAAGAACTCCTGCGGGTGCATCCCGCGGGGGTTCTTTTTTTGCTAGAGTACGGGACGTAAGCGCAGGGGACGGCAGGCTCCCTGGCAGAAATGTAAGGGCGGGATTTACAAGTTTGGCAAATACATATATAATAAGGGGAAGAATATACACATGGAGAACTATTATGATAAAGAATAAATTTATGGCACTCACGCTTACCGTAGTGCTCACAGCAGGCATGCTTACCGGCTGTGGCTCCGACGACAAGGCAAAGGACAAGGATGCGTACAGACAGTATGGCATCAACTGTATAGAGAACGGCAGCTATGATGATGCGGTCGATGCTTTTCAGAAGGCACTGGACCAGTCGGTTGGCTCAGTGGGCGCAGAGGAGCTTGACATATGTTATTATAAGGCAAAGGCACAGTATTTAAGCGGTGACGTGGATGGAGCAATTGATACATATACGGCTATTATCGACTATGATAAGGATTCTGACGCATACTATCTGAGAGGCTGTATATATTTTGCCAAGAATGATACAGACAAGGGCTTGAAGGATTTTAAGACGGCGCTCAGTGAGAATAATGATAATTATGAGCTCTATCTTGGCGTTTATGAGACCCTGTCAAAGTATGGCATGAATGACCAGGGAAAGGAATACCTGGATAATGCCTTAAAGCTTAAGGCAAAAACTGCTGATGACTATATGCAGAGAGGCCGTATATACACCATGCTTGGAGATTATGATTCAGCAATAAAGAGTCTGCAAAAGGCTATTGATGAGAAGCTTGTCAAGGCAAACTACTATATGGGTGAGGTATATCAGAAGAAGGGCGACAATGACAGCTCGCAGAAGTATTTTAAGAAATACCTAGACAGCGGTGAGGCGGATTCGTATGATCTGATGAATATGGGACAGGCGCAGATGGACAATGGTAACTATGACACTGCGATTACTTATTTTCAGAACGCACTTGAACTTGAAAGTGTGCCGAACAAGCAGCAGATAACAAAGGCTATGATTATAGCATATGAGTATTCCGGCGATTTTGCCACAGCAAAGAACAAAATGGAGGAATACATGAAGGATTATCCTGATGATGAGGATGCAGCAAGAGAATATCAGTTTTTGGAGACCAGATAGATTATGGCAGATACTATTAAGATAGAGGATATTGAGGAGAGAGTGGTGCTCGTCGGAGTGAGCGAGCAGGACGGTGATGATGCAGATGATTCACTTTCAGAGCTTGCGGAGCTGGTAAAGACAGCAGGTGCGACAGTTGTAGGCACACTTATCCAAAGAAGAGAAAAAATTCATCCGGGCACGTATGTCGGCACCGGCAAGGTGGCAGAGATTGCAGAGCTTGTGGAGAGTACAGGGGCAACAGGCATTGTGTGCGATGATGAGCTGAGTCCGGCACAGCAGAAGAATCTGGAGACGTACCTTGACACAAAGGTTATGGACAGGACACTTGTTATTCTTGATATTTTTGCATCAAGGGCCACAACAAGTGAGGGTAAGATACAGGTTGAGCTTGCTCAGCTCAAGTACAGATTAAGCCGTTTGTCGGGACTGGGAAAGTCCATGTCAAGGCTTGGCGGTGGAATAGGAACAAGAGGTCCCGGAGAGAAAAAGCTTGAGGTGGACCGCCGTCTCATAAATGACAGGATAGCACAGCTTCGGAGAGAGCTGAAAGAGGTTCAGAAGCACAGAGATATCACAAGGGCAAAGCGTGAAAAAAATAAAGTACCGGTTGTTGCGATAGTAGGATATACTAACGCAGGTAAATCCACGCTGTTAAATCACCTGACAGAGGCAGATGTGCTTGAGGAGGATAAGCTCTTTGCAACGCTTGATCCTACAACGCGTATTCTTGCGCTTGATGGCAAGCAGCAGGTGCTTTTAACTGATACGGTTGGGTTTATCAGAAAGCTGCCGCATCATCTGATAGAGGCCTTCAAGAGCACCCTTGAGGAGGCAAAGTACGCTGACATCATTTTCCATGTGGTGGACGCATCAAATATGCAGCGGGAAAAGCAGATGTTCATAACCTACCAGACATTGGATGATCTTGGTGTAAAAGACAAGAAATTTGTCACACTTTTTAATAAGCAGGATGCCCGCACAGACAACGAACCGTTACATGATTTCAGGGCAGATTATACTCTTAACATTTCAGCGGCAAAGGATCTGGGATTAGATGAAGTAAAATCTCTTTTAGAGGAGATATTAAGAGAGAACAAGGTATATATTGAGAGAATTATCCCATATGATAAGGCTGGCGTGATACAGCTCATCAGAAAACAGGGTGAGCTTGTGTCGGAGGAATATGTGGCTGATGGGATACAGATAAAGGCATATGTGCCGATGGAGGTGTACGGCAGGCTCGATTAGGGTGCTGCTTCGCTATATCATTATAATAAGCGAGGAATTTAAAATGTCGAAAACGCGTTCAATCCGCTGGGACAAGCTGGACAACACAGCAAATCTGTTCCCTAGTATAGCGGGGGAGAGCATGACAAATGTATATAGGATCTCAGTCACCTTAACTGATGAGATTGACAGTGAAAAGCTGCAGGAGGCACTGGATATAGTGCTTCCGAAGTTTGGTCTGTTTAACGTGAGACTCAGGATGGGAGTATTCTGGAACTATTTTGAGGAAAATGGCAAAAAGGCACCAAAGGTGCATGAGGAAAATACATTTCCGTGCAGATTTATAAGACCGAACAAGAATCACAGCTATCTTTTCAGGGTGACATACTATAAGAACAGAATAAATCTTGAGGTATTTCATGTGTTGACAGATGGCATGGGCGGCATCAATTTCCTTAGGGAGCTCACCTACCAGTATCTGCGACTCACACATCCGGAGATTGCAAAGCTAAAGGGCAATTCATTGACGCAGGGCACATCCTTAAATAGAGAGGACAGCTTTGTTAAGAACTACAAATCAAGTAAGCCAAGTGGCTTTAACAGGCAGAAGGCGTATCTTTTAAAGCTGGAAAAGGTACCTGATGGAGAGTTTGGGCTGATACATGGTATGATGCCTGTATCACAGCTGAAGCAGGTCTGCCACCGCTATGGAGTTTCCATAAATGATTATCTGGTAGCATGCTTTGTGTGGAGTGTGTATCAGGAGTGTTTTCACGGCATGCCAAACGATATGCCTGTCAGGGTTGCAGTTCCTGTGAATCTTCGTCCTTATTTTGACTCCGTGACCACAAAGAACTTTTTTGTCATGATATCTGCTGAGTTCAGACCGCAAAACAGCTCCTACACATTTGAGGAGGTGCTTAAAATAGTGACGGATTCCATCAATTCACAGATTTCGAAGGAGCATCTGGAGGATCTTTTCTCATACAGTGTGTCAAATCAGAAAAATATCCTGATGAGACCAGTGCCTCTTTTTATAAAAAATCTGGCAATGAAGGCGGTCTATACGCAGTCGGCACTGGCAAACACCACTACTATCACAAATATTGGAAATATAAAAGTAGAGCCGGAATACGAGCCGTATATAACAGGCTTTTATTCCTTTATACCAATGTCCAAGGGACAGCCTATGAAGGGCACCATATGCTCCTACAAGGACACGCTGGTGTTTACTTTCTCATCTATTCTGGCCGATACGATGATTCAGAGAAGCTTTTTTAAGAAGCTTGTAAATGACGGAGTGGAAGTGACAATTGAGACAAATGGAGAGTATTATGACTAAATGCATGAAATGCGGTGTGTATATTGCAGACAATACAGATAAATGCCCGCTCTGCCAGCAGGTTGTGGCACCGGTTGAACTGTCATCGGACAATCATCAGGGCACTGAAGGGGTTTTTGAACAGCATAATGATGTGCCGGATAAGTGCGTAAACGATACAGATAGTGCAGCAAAGAGGGCAGATAGTACAGCAAGCCATGACAACGGTACGAGATATCCTGACGTCAAGGGCGCATCAAGAAAATACAGATTACTGGAAAATATCATATTGTTTCTGTCTATAGTAGGACAGATTGTGCTGACAACTGTTGATTACATGACAGACCATGAGATAAACTGGAGCTTTATAGTGCTTCTTGTTGTAATCTATGCGAATGTGACGCTGCGTCTGGCAATAGTCGGAAGAAACGGATATATTTTTAAAATTGTAAGCACATTTGTGTTCACGGTGCTGTTTCTCGAGGGCATAGACCTGCTCACAGGAGCCAGTGGCTGGGCACTTACATTTGTTTTCCCAAGTGCCATACTGGCGATGGTTCTTGCAACAATTATACTTATGATAGTAAACATAAGAAACTGGCAGAGCTACATGATGATGCAGCTTTTTCTTGTGCTGATGAGCGTGATTGCGATGATACTTGTGGCAGTCAAGGTCATATGGTTCCCATATCTGGCAATGGGAGCGATGGGCGCTTCGCTGTTTTTGTTTCTCGGAACACTGATTATCGGTGACAAAAGAGCCAGAACAGAGCTGAAACGGAGATTTCATATATGATAGGCTTTCATGGAATAGGAAATTCGCATATGTTTGAGGATGAAGAGATGGGAAACTACCATCCGGAAATTGAAAACGGCGATAGTAATGGTGATAATGAAACTGGAATAATAGGAGCTTTGGGTAATAAGCTTGAAAAGACATTTAAGAACTCATTATCTGCCATGAAAAGTGAGCATGTGGAAAAAGCCCATAGCAATGCAACTGTGGCAGACGAAGAAGTCAGTATACAGGGAAAAATACTTGCTAATCTGATGGGACATATCACAAATGACCTTGCAATCGGCAAAAAAATAAAATCCGGAGAGCTCAGGAAGCGCATGAAGGAACCTGCATGGCTTGTTCCGGACTGCTTTGTAACAGAGGATATAGATATGGGCGGTTTCACTATGAAGCTTTTATCTTCAAAGGAAAACCCAAATACAGAGCGTGTGATACTGCAGCTGCATGGTGGTGGATATATGGGGGCAGTGCGCAATGCATACTATGTATTTGCAGGTCTTTATAATGAGGTAAGTGAGGGCTGCTCAGTGCTCACGCCTGACTATCGCGTGGCGCCGGAATACCCATATCCGGCAGCACTTGAGGATGCCATAGCCTGCTATAAATGGCTCTTGTCACAGGGATGGTTTGGTTCGCAGATTGTGCTGGCAGGAGACTCAGCGGGAGGAGGACTTGCAATGTGCCTCACCATGTATCTTCGAGACCACGTCATGCCGCTTCCGGCAGGAATAGTAGCCATGTCACCATGGACAGACCTCACAGCAGGCGGAGAGTCATATGAGACAAACTACGAAAAGGACCCACTGTTTGGGAACACAAGGGACAGTCTGATCTACGTGAATGACTATCCCGGTGACCACGATAAAATGGATCCATACATATCGCCGCTGTTTGGTAATTTCAGAGGCTTTCCACCAATGCTCATACAGGTAGGCTCGATAGAGATGCTCTTATCTGACTCGGTAGAGGCCGCTGCAAAGGCAAGAATCCAGGGCGTTAAGGTGCGACTGTCAGTGTATGAGGGGATGTTTCATGTGTTCCAGATGGGATACCTCAATTTCCCGGAGTCCAAGCGTGCATGGGCGGAGGTCAAGCGTTTCCTAAAGGTGATTAAAGAGGAAGAATAGAGGAGAAGCAGATAATGATTACCGGAGAATTAAGAAATAAAATAGATAAAATATGGGAAACATTCTGGACAGGTGGCATCACAAATCCATTAGATGTTATAGAACAGTTTACATATTTACTCTTTATAAAGCAGCTTGACGAAGTTGAGACAACAAAAGAAAACGAGGCAAATTTTCTTGGTGTAGACTATGAGTCTATGTTTCCGGGTGAATGTCAGAAATATCGCTGGAGCAAATTCAAAAATCTCGGTTCAGCAGAGGAAATGTATGAGCTTGTTTTAAATGGAGTGTTTCCGTTTATAAAGAATCTGCATCAGGACGGGGATTCGGCCTATGCCAGATATATGGGAGATGCTATATTCAAGATTCCCACCGCGGCAATGCTGTCAAAAATAGTCGATGGAATAGATAAGCTTGAGCTGGGAGACGAAGATTCTAAGGGTGATTTATACGAGTATCTTCTCTCAAAGGTTGCAACAGCCGGAACCAATGGACAGTTCAGAACACCGCGACATATCATAAAAATGATGGTCGAACTGGTAAAACCGTCACCGGATGATACAATAATTGATCCGGCAATGGGAAGTGCAGGCTTTCTGATAGAAGCACAGAGTTATCTAAGAGAAAACCATCCGGAGCTTTTCCTTCACAAGGAGAGCCTTGAGCATTTCAATAACACGATGTTTTATGGCAATGATATGGATAGAACTATGCTTCGAATCGGAGCTATGAATATGCTGCTTCATGGCGTGGAAAATCCTAATATTTCGTACAGGGACAGTCTTTCAGAGCAGAATACGGATGTTGAAAAATATAGCTTAGTTCTGGCAAATCCACCGTTTAAGGGAAGTCTGGACTATGAGGCTGTTTCAGCAGATTTGCTTAAGGTGACAAAGACGAAGAAAACAGAGCTGCTTTTCTTAGCACTATTTTTGCGTATACTCAAAAAAGGTGGCAGGGCGGCAGTGATTGTTCCTGATGGAGTATTGTTTGGTAGCAGTAAAGCACATAAACAAATCAGAAAAGAAATCATAGAAAACAATAAGCTCGACGCAGTCATATCAATGCCAAGTGGAGTGTTTAAGCCATACGCAGGAGTGTCAACAGCAATCCTTATTTTCACAAAAACAGGCTCAGGTGGTACCGACAAAGTCTGGTTTTATGATATGAAAGCTGATGGATTAAGCCTTGATGACAAACGCCAGGAAATCGCAGACAATGATATCCCGGATATTATTGAGAGATTCAATCATCTTGATGCAGAGACTGACAGAAAAAGAACGGATCAGAGCTTCTTTGTTCCGGTTGATGAGATTGTGTCAAATGACTATGACCTTTCAATTAATAAGTACAAGGAAATAGTCTATGAGGCTGTGCAATATGAGCCAACCGATGTGATAATAGGAAAGATTGACGCTCTGGAAAGTGAGATACAGGGTGAACTGGCAGAGCTTAAGAAACTGTTGGATGTGTAAAAGCAAATTCGTGTTTGTAAAATTCTTGATAAATAGAATGCATGTTAGACAAAAAGGCGATTAGATGTTAATATAGTATAAAAGAAGTGCTACCGATAGACGGTCAGCCTGATATATGTATTGATTAAAGATAACCGCCACAGTTTACCAGACCAGGGCGGTTATTTTTGTGTCTTGGAAAGATTAATGGTGTTTATAGCAGGAGTGATGTAGATGAGAGTAAAACTTGAGGATGTTTGTGAGCGTGGCTCATCGAACATAAAACAGTCTGATATAATTAAAATGAGTGGTAATTATCCAATTTATGGTGCGTCAGGATTGGCTGGAAAAGTAAATTTTTATCATCAGGAGCAACCATATGTAGCTGTTGTCAAGGATGGAGCAGGAATAGGCAGAACAACATTGAATCCAGCAAAATCTTCAGTGATAGGAACTATGCAGTATCTAATACCAAAGAAAAATGTATTACCAGAATATTTGTTTTATGTTGTGAGTTATATGCATTTAGAAAAATACTACACTGGAGCAACCATTCCACATATTTATTTTAAAGATTATAAAAATGAAGAATTTAACCTTGATAATATAGAGAAACAATTGGAAATCATAGATGTTTTGGGTAGGTGTAAAAAGGTTATAGAAGCCAGAAAACAAGAGTTAGTTGAATTAGACAGCTTAACGAAAGCCCGATTTGTAGAGCTGTTTGAGTGTGGGGATCATGAGATTGTAAAAGCGTCAGATGTATGTGATTTCATCACTAAGGGAACAACACCCCCAACAGGAGAAATAACTGAAGAATATGAAAATGGAAAAATTCCATTTTTAAAAGTATATAATCTTAGTTTCACTGGTGAGATGTTATTTGATGAGAATCCACAGTATATTCTAGCTGAGACACATAATGGCAAATTAGCAAGGTCAAAAGTGTATCCAAATGATGTTTTGATGAATATCGTTGGGCCTCCGTTGGGAAAGTTTACGTTGGTTACAGATGAATTTGAAGAATGGAATATTAATCAAGCAATTGCAATATTCAGAGCAAAAGAGCGTATTCTTCCAAGGTTTTTGCTTCATGCTTTGATGCAACCAAAAGTATTAGAACCTTTTATAGGGCAGGCAGTGGGAATCAGACAACAAAACTTGAGTTTGGAGCAATGTAGAAATTTGCAATTTCCACTTCCATCGTTAGAAGAACAAAAGTCTTTTGTAGAGTTTGCTGAACAGCTCGACAAATCAAAAGTTGCAGTTCAGAAAGCATTGGATGAAACACAAATATTGTTTGATAGTTTAATGCAGAAATATTTTGGATAAGAAACGAAGTAGTATAGGAGCCTTTATGGATGTAAATAGTACCTTTGAAAAAACAGGAATAAAATGTAAAGTATTACAGGAAATTATCCAGCTAGCGAAGAAGAATTGTGTTGAAAAAGTAATTCTTTTTGGTTCAAGAGCGCGAGGAGATTTTAAAGAGCGAAGTGATATAGATTTGGCATTTTGCGGTGGTAGCAGTAGTCATTTTATTTTGGATGTAGACGAAACAACTTCAACGTTGTTGGAATTTGATATAGTGGACTTGGATAAGCCTGTAAGAAAAGAATTGTTGGAATCTATAAAAAGAGAGGGGGTAGTGCTATATGAAAAAATTTGAGAATTTTAAGGCAGCATTAGTCAATTTAAACGATATTTTTTCTTATAAAGAACCATATGGAAATGTGGAAATTGCTGGCATGGTTGGATTATATGAAATCTGTTTTGAACAATCATGGAAGGCGATGAAAGAACTATTAGAGAATTTTGGTTATGCGGAGGGCGCAACAGGATCGCCAAGAACAATTTTAAAAACAGCTTATAAGGCAGGAATGATTAGTGATGAAGAATTATGGCTGGATGCATTGGTTTCGAGAAATAATGTTGCACACGCATATAATCAGGCAATTGCAATGGATATTATACGTCAAACCAAAGAAAAGTATTATGATATGTTTATACAATTAGAGAAAAAAATAGAACAGGATTGGCTATAGTAGAGCATATCGCAAGTAAAATTTTTATTATGGATTATTCACAGGCTGCATAAATACAATTGCAGGAATAAATTGCATTTATGCAGGAGAAGGATGTTGGTATTTCGAAAGGAGATATCAACATGGAAGAAAAAATAGTTAAAGTTTTAAATGTAATGTCGGAGTATTTATCAATAGCTCAGATGAAAAAATTACAGGAAGTTATTCTACAAACGTTTGCAGAAAATGAAGCAGAGAAAGCAGAGATTGCAAATGATAAATTTTTGGAAATGTTTCTTGATGCAAAAACTATAGAGGGGTGTTCAGAACGAACAATAAAGTATTATAGGGAAACAGTGCAGCATCTGTTGTCACAAACCGAAACATCTGTCCGTAAAATAACAACGGAAGAAATACGTGAATATTTGTCAGATTATCAAAAGCTCAATAATTGCTCCAATGTCACAATTGATAATGTTAGAAGAAATATCTCAAGCTTCTTTTCATGGCTCGAGGAAGAGGATTATATTCTTAAAAGTCCTATGCGCAGGATTCATAAGATAAAGACCAAAACAGTTGTAAAAAGCGTGATTTCTGATGAGGGAATAGAGAAGCTTAGAGATAATTGTAATGAAAAGCGAGATTTGGCAATTATAGATCTTTTGTATTCTACCGGAATAAGAGTTGGTGAACTGGTAAACCTGAATATAGATGATATTGATCTTGAAGGACGTGAGTGTATCGTTTATGGAAAAGGTGATAAAGAGCGCAGAGTATATTTTGATGCAAAGGCAAAAGTACATCTAAAGGATTATATTAATACCAGAACTGATAAAAACAAAGCCTTGTTTGTTACATTGGATGCACCATATGACAGACTTAAGATAAGTGGTGTTGAGATTCGATTACGAAAACTCGGGAGAAAACTGTCCTTAGAGAGAATACATCCACATAAATTTAGGCGTTCAATGGCTACGAGAGCTATTGATAAGGGAATGCCGATTGAACAAGTTCAAAAGATACTTGGACATTCCCAGATTGATACCACTATGCAGTATGCTATGGTTAATCAGAATAATGTCAAAACTGCTCATCAGAAGTATCTTGCTTAGTAAAAATGAGAAAAGGTCAATTCGTGTTTGTAGGGGATGAGATGAATGACAAAGAAATGGGTTAATATAGCAGATGTCCTTTTTTTTCAGGAAGGACCAGGTGTAAGAAATACGCAATATACAACATCAGGAGTAAAACTTCTGAATGTTGCAAATCTTGTTGATGGTAAAGTGGATTTGTCAAAATCAGATAGATATATTTCTGAAGAAGAAGCATATGGAAAATATAGACATTTTTTATGCGATGATGGAGATTTTGTTATTGCTAGTTCGGGAATTAAAGTTGAATATATAGACAAGAAAATGGGATTTGTTGATGCTTCGATGCTTCCGTTGTGTATGAATACAAGTACTATAAGATTCAAAGTGCTAGATGAGAATCAATTAAGAATTAGGTATTTTATGTATTATTTAAAATCGAAACATTTTAAAGAACAGTTAACGAAACAGATAACAGGTTCCGCACAGTTAAATTATGGTCCGAGCCATTTAAAGAAGATGATTATGCCATTAATTGACATAACGGTGCAAGATGAAATTATATCCTGCATGGATAAACTACAAAGTATTATCGAGACGAGACAACGAGAATTAATCGAATTAGACAGATTAATGAAAGCCCGATTTGTCGAGCTGTTTGGAGACCCTAGAAGTAATCCGTTTGGATTCGAGAAGAAGAGGTTAAAAGATACGTGCAAAGTTATTACTGGCAATACACCTTCACGAGCAATAGCAGAATATTATGGTGATTATATAGAATGGATAAAGACAGATAATATTGTTTCTGGAATTCTTAATCCAACTCAAGCGACAGAGAGTTTGTCTGAAAAGGGTATGAATGTTGGACGTACAGTTGAAAAGGATTCTATTCTTATGGCTTGTATTGCTGGAAGTATAGCAAGTATTGGTAGAGTTTGCATTACAGATAGAACAGTGGCATTTAACCAGCAGATTAATGCAGTAGTACCTGAACAATACAATATTCTGTTTTTGTATGTGCTGTTTCAGATGTCCAAGGATTATCTTGTGGAAGATATAAATATGGCATTAAAAGGTATATTGTCTAAATCGAAGCTTGAGGAAAAAGAGTTTATTATTCCACCGATGGATTTGCAGGAACAGTTTTCCGACTTCGTCAAACAAGTCAACAAATCAAAATTTGATACTATGACCTTCGCCCCAATATATGCTATAATAAACCTATATTTACACACTTATTTTTATCAGGGAAGGAGATGAGCATGCATGACTGAATCACTTAAACTACCGGTGGGAATAGAGAGCTTTGAGGAGATTCGTTCAGACGGATATTACTATGTCGATAAGACAAAGCTTATTGAACAGTTGGTTGACAGCCGGGGAAAAGTCAACCTTTTTACCAGACCGCGTCGTTTTGGCAAGACTCTCAACATGAGTATGCTCAAATCTTTCTTTGAAATTGGAGCAGCTTCTGAATTATTTGATGGTCTTTATATATCGCACAACAAAAAAATGTGTGATGATAATATGGGTAAATATCCTGTGATATTTCTGTCTTTAAAGAATGTGGAAGGACTAGATTTTCAAGCTGCAAAGTATCAGATGATAGAGATAATTGCAAAGGAAGCTAAGAGATTTGTATATTTGAAGAATAGTGACAGGCTGGACATTGACGATAAGTCGACGTATGCTTCTTTAATTCGATTAGAGGATGGCAGATATGAAATGAGAGATGAGGCACTGTATGCTTCGCTTCAAACTTTATCTGAGCTGTTATATAAGCATCATGGCAGAAAAACGGTTATTTTAATAGATGAATATGATGTTCCACTGGATAAGGCATTTCAAAATGGCTATTATAAAGAGATGGTTTCTTTGATACGTGCCATATTCGGAAAAGCATTAAAGACAAATGAGGCATTGGATTTTGCTGTCTTAACAGGTTGTCTTCGTGTTTCAAAAGAAAGTATTTTTACAGGATTGAATAATTTCAAGATTTTATCTATTACTGATACAAGATTTGATGAACACTTTGGATTTACGGATGATGAAGTAGAGCGTTTGCTGGCATTTTATCATGTGGAAAACAGGTTTGCGGAGACAAAGGAATGGTATGATGGTTATCATTTCGGAAATGTCGATGTATACTGTCCGTGGGATGTAATCAATCATGTTGACCGGATAAAAGATGATCCAATGGCAGGACCGGAAGCGTATTGGATTAATACAAGCGGAAATGAGCTTGTTAAGAGGTTTATAGATAAGGCTGGTAAGACAACCAGAGATGAAATTGAGCGTTTAATCGCGGGAGAAGCTATAGACAAGCAAATCCGTCTGGATATGACCTATGACGAAATAGACAATAATATTGATAATTTATGGAGTGTTCTGTTTACAACAGGTTATCTGACATATACAAAGATAAGTGAGGACAAAAAATATAGCCTTGTAATTCCGAACAAGGAGATTAAAGAAGTATTTAAGCTGCAGATACAGGAGTGGTTCAGGAATAAAATATTTTCCAATACCGAGCAGTTGCAGGACTTTTGGAAGGCTTTCAAAGATGGAAATACACAGATAATGGAAATGTATTTAAACAAGGTGCTCAGTAATTCGGTGAGCGTTTTTGACACAAGAGCGCGAAATGATGAAAAGGAAAGCTCCTATCATAATCTGCTTATTGGTATTTTGAGCGGCAATGAGGACTGGCTGGTAAAGTCAAATGTTGAGGCAGGAGAGGGATTTGCAGATATTATTGTGGAGACAGATGATCCGGATGAAGGAATTATTGCAGAGCTTAAATACACAAAAGATTTTAAATCTATGGAAAAATCCTGTGAAAAGGCTCTGAAACAGATAAAGGATAGAAGATATCAGGAATATCTGTTAAATGATGATCGACAGAATATCATGTATTATGGAATTACATTTTGCAGAAAAAGATGCAAAGTGCTTGTAGAAAGATAAAAGGGGTGATTACATGGAAACTAATTTTGATTACCTTTTAAAGAAAGAAGAATACGCAGATTTTGCAAAGCAGGCAGTTGAAGCAGAAAAAAGTTTATCCATTTCACCGGCCACTTGTGCCATTTTGTCGAGGCGTGCACTTGAGCTTGCAGTGAGGTTTGTTTTCTCATATGACGCGGAGCTTTCGCTTCCGTACAGAGATAATGTATCGAGTCTTATTCATGAGCCAACGTTTAGAAGGATAATTGAGCCAAGGCTGTTTCCAATGCTCAAATATACCATTCATCTGGGAAATGTTGCAGTTCATACCAACAACAATATAGGCAGGGATGAAGCAATAATAGCGCTTCGTGATTTGTTTGAGTTTTGCGATTGGATTGATTATTCATATTCGAGGGAATACGATGAGAAGACATATGATGAGTCGATTCTTGCAAGCGGTAATGAAAAGCGTATAAAGGCTGATGAGCTCATGAAGCTGTATGAGGGCTTAAGCAGTAAGGATAAAAAGCTCGAGAGCGTATTGAAGGAGAATGAAGAGCTCCGCGAGCAGATGACAAAGAAGCGTAGTCAGAATGTAAAGACAAGGGAGTTCCATGTAGATACGATAAGTGAGGCAGAAACCCGCAAGAGATATATAGATGTTGCCTTAAAGGAGGCAGGATGGGTTATTGGCAGAAATGTCACGGAGGAGGAGCCGGTTACAGGAATGCCAAACAGCACAGGAACAGGGTATGTGGATTATGTTCTTTGGGGAAAGGATAATCTGCCACTTGCTGTAGTGGAGGCTAAAAAGGCTTCTGTGGATGCTATGGTAGGAAGCCAGCAGGCGAAGCTGTATGCTGACTGTTTGCAGAATAAATACAATAGACGCCCTCTTATTTTCATAACAAATGGATTTGAATTTTTCTATACGAATGATTATATGGGATATCCAAGGCGTGAGGTTTCAGGCTTTTTCACACAGGAAGAGCTGCAGCTTGAGATGGATGGACGCACTTCAAGGATTCCGCTTGAAAATATACGGATAAGCGATGATATTACCAACAGACCGTATCAGAAAGAGGCTGTAACCGCAGTCTGTGATGCTATCACAAATAAGCACCGTAAGATGCTTATAGTGCAGGCCACAGGTTCAGGAAAGACAAGAGTGAGCATTAGTATTGTTGATGTATTAAGGCGCCACAATTACGTGAAAAATATTCTGTTCCTCGCAGACAGAAAAGCTCTTGTGAAGCAGGCCAAAAACAATTATACGAATCTACTTCCTGATTTATCATGCTGTAATCTGCTTGACAATAAAGATGACCCTGAGTCGTGCAGGATGATTTTTTCTACATATCCGACGATGATGAATGCCATAGATGAGAGGAAAAACAAATATGGTGAGAAGCTCTTTAGTCCGGGGCATTTTCAGCTCATAATCTGCGATGAAGTACACCGCAGCATTTACAAAAAATATCAGGAAATATTTGAGTATTTTGATGCGATGTTACTTGGTATGACTGCCACTCCAAAGAATGAAATCGACAAAAACACATATGGAGTCTTTGACCTTGAAAGAGGAGTTCCGACATTTGCGTATGAGCTTGAAAAAGCGGTGGAAGAGGGCTATCTGGTCAATTATTCTACACTGGAATATAAGTCAAAAATAATGGAAAGCGGTATTCACTATGATGAGCTGTCAGATGAGGAAAAAGAAGAGTATGAGGATACATTTTCTGATGATGACACTGTAGGTGATGATATATCAGGAGAGGCCGTAAATACATGGCTTTTTAACGCGGATACAATTGATAAGGTTTTAAGAGAGCTTATGGAAAAGGGCTTAAAAATTGAGGGTGGAGACAAGCTTGGCAAGACAATAATTTTTGCCAAAAACTCTTTGCATGCGCAGGCAATAGTCGAGCGTTTCAATAAGCTTTTTCCGGAATATGGAGGAGACTTCATAAAGCGGATAGATTATAGTATAAAGTACAGTGATTCATTGATAGATGAGTTTAGCACAAGTGATAAAATGCCACAGATAGCAGTATCTGTTGATATGCTCGACACAGGAATAGATATTCCGGAGATTTTGAATCTTGTATTTTTTAAGAAGGTAAAAAGCTATGCCAAGTTCTGGCAGATGATTGGAAGGGGAACCAGGCTTTGCCCTAATCTGCTTGGAGAGGGTATGGACAAAGAAAGATTTCTTATATTTGATTTCTGTAACAATTTTGAATATTTCCGCGTGAACAAAAATGGAGCGGAGAATGGCATAACAGAATCACTAAATGAGAAAATATATAACACAAAAGCCCAGATTGTCAGAGAGCTTCAGGCACCGGTATACAGTAGTGATGAGGTATACGCAGATTACAGAAAAAGTCTTGTGGATGATTTAAAGGAAGATGTAATTAGCTTAAATGACGATAGCTTTATGGTGAAAAGACATCTGCGTTATGTAGAGTTTTTCAGGGCTTCATCATCGTGGGATAATCTGGAGACAATAGAGATTTCGGATATCAGGGAGCATATTGCACCTCTTATCAGGCCTAAAAAGGAAGATGAGCTGGCGCGAAGATTTGACTATCTGGTATACAGTATAGATCTTGGACTGTTGCAAAGCAAAAGCATACAAAGTCCGGTGAATATAGTGGTTCAGACCGCAGAAAAGCTGTCTGCCAAATACTCAATCCCACAGGTGGAAAAGAAAAAGGAGATTATCGAAAAGGTCCAGACAAATGAATTTTGGGATAAAGTCACTATAATAGAGCTTGATACAGTAAGAGAAGCTTTAAGAGGTCTGTTGCAGTACCTTGACAGACAGGTACGGCCAATATACTATACAAATTTCACGGACTCTATAACAGATGGTACACCGGGTGAACCTTTATATGGCGGAAATGACTTTAAAAATTATCGTAAAAAAGTCGAATTTTACCTGAAAGAGCATAGTGACAAATTGTCAGTGTATAAGCTGAAAAACAACAAAAAGCTGACAGAAACGGATCTAAGGGAATTGGAACGAATCCTGTGGACAGAGCTTGGTTCAAAGGAAGATTATATAAAGGAATACGGAGAGACGCCGATAGGCAGATTAGTACGAAAAATAGTCGGTGTAGATAGAGCGGCAGTAAACGAAGCCTTCAGTTGTTTTATGTCAGAAGAGCGCTTGAACATAAATCAGATGAGATTCGTAAATCTGATAGTGGACTATATAGTAGCAAATGGAAATATCGAAGATAATAAAGTATTGATGGGTGAACCATTTAAATCAGTTGGAAGTATCACGACTCTTTTTAAAGATGACATGAGTACCGCAAAACAGATAATGGAGATAGTGAACCAGATAAAGCGTAACTCCGAAGAAATTGCCTGATGTATAGCGAAGCTGTTTAGATATGACAGGAGGACTTAAAGCAGCTTAGAAAAATCCTTATGGATGCAACGAATGATGATTACATTATGTAGGAGAAAATAATTATGGCAAAGAAAATTTTAGTAGTAGTGGACGCACAGAATGATTTTATTACAGGAGCTCTTGGAAACAAAGAGTGTGACGTGGCAACCAATGTCATTGCAGATGAAATCAGGTCAGGAAAATATGATGATGTGATATTCACAAGGGATACGCATGATGAAAACTATCTGAATACTCAGGAAGGAAAGAAACTTCCGGTAACGCACTGTATTAAAGGGACAAACGGATGGGAAGTAGACGCTCGTCTTAAAGATGCAATGAAGGAGCGTGGAGTTGACTGTGACTATATTACTTATATTGACAAGCCGACTTTTGGCAGCAAAGAGCTTGGTAGACTTCTAGCGGAATATGATAACAGCGATACAGAGATTTATTTCTGTGGATTCTGCACAGGAATATGCGTAATAAGCAACGTAGCGATTGCAAAGACGTTCTGTAAAGACGCAGAGGTGTTCGTAATAGAAAATGCCTGCGCCTGCGTAACGCCTGAAAGTCATAAGACAGCAATAGAAGCAATGAAGATGATCCAGGTAGGCATTAAGGGCACACCCTCATGTTAGCGCACATGAGGGTGTGCCCTCTGCCGTATTCCCGGTCTCCCGGTTTTCGTAGTTAGTCTAGTGAATTAAGCAGTCTTTCCTGTATAAAGCTGATAATACTTTCCCTTCTTTGCAATCAGCTCATCATGACTTCCCCTTTCAATAATGCGTCCTTGCTCCAAAACCATAATGCAGTCGCTGTTTCTGACAGTAGAAAGCCTGTGTGCGATAACAAATGTAGTACGGCCATGCATGAGCTTATCCATGCCGTCCTGAACAATACGCTCGGTACGTGTATCAATTGAGCTTGTAGCCTCATCGAGGATGAGCACAGGCGGATCGGCGATAGCGGCACGCGCAATGGCTAGAAGCTGGCGCTGGCCCTGGCTTAGGTTTGCACCGTCACCTGTCAGTACAGTATTGTAGCCGTCAGGAAGCTGGCGGATAAAAGTATCGGCGTTTGCCAGGCGGGCAGCTGCGTATACTTCATCATCTGTGGCATCAAGCTTGCCGTAGCGGATGTTTTCCATGACAGTAGCTGTGAAAAGGTGGGTATCCTGCAAAACAATGCCGAGAGAGTGGCGCAGATCAGCCTTTTTAATCTTGTTTATATTGATGCCGTCATATCTTATCTTGCCGTCTGCTATATCGTAGAAGCGGTTGATAAGGTTAGTGATGGTAGTCTTTCCAGCTCCGGTGGTGCCAACAAAGGCAATCTTCTGACCGGGTGTTGCAAAAAGATCCACATCGTGCAGTACAATTTTCTCAGGCACATATCCGAAATCCACATCGTTAAATACCACATCGCCCTCAAGCTTTTTATAGTCCACAGAGCCGTCAGCCTGATGAGTATGCTTCCATGCCCATAAGCCGGTGCGTTCATGGGTTTCGGTAAGTTTTCCGTTTTCTTCCTTAGCATTTACCAGTGAGACATAGCCTTCGTCAGTCTCAGGCGTTTCGTCGAGCAGAGAGAAGATACGGTCGCATCCGGCAAGTGCCATGATGATACTGTTGAACTGCTGGCTGACCTGCGAGATAGGCATGTTAAAGCTCTTGTTAAAGGTCAGAAAGCTCGCAAGCTTACCAAGGGTCAGACCGCCAAAGCCTGAAAGAGCCATAACACCGCCGGCAAGAGCGCAGAGCACGTAGCTTAGATTTCCAATCTGTGCGTTTACAGGACCGAGCATGTTGGAATACATGTTGGCATTGTAGGCGCTTTCAAAGAGTTCATCGTTTATTTTGTCGAAGGCTTCAATATTTTCCTGCTCGTGGGTAAATACCTTGACCACCTTCTGGCCGTTGAGCATTTCCTCGATGAAGCCGTTAACCTTGCCGAGGTCGCGCTGCTGCGCAAGGAAATAGCGGCTGGAGAAGCCTGCAAATTTCTTTGTCACGACTGTTGTTACGATTACCATCACGATAGTTAGTACGGTGAGCGGAATATTTAATATGACCATTGAAACAAAAACGCTCACAACAGTGATAGCACTGTTAAGTATCTGCGGAAGACTCTGGCTGATGAGCTGGCGGAGTGTATCGATATCGTTTGTATAAATTGACATGATATCGCCGTGCGCATGTGAGTCAAAGTATCGGATTGGCAGATCCTGCATATGGGAAAAGAGCTCAACACGCAGGTTCTTAATGGTGCCCTGTGATACGTAGATCATTATTTTGCTGTATGCAAACGTACTGATGACGCCGATGCCGTAGAATACGGCGACCCTTCCCATTGCTGCAAGGAGTGGTCCGTAGTCGGGACTTCCTGTCTTAAGCAGTGGTACTATATAGTCATCAATCAAATTTTTGGTAAACATGGTTCCCTGCACATTTGCAAGTACACTGACAAAGATACATATCACAACAATTATGCAGGCCGGTAAATATTTCTTGAAAATAAATCCCATGAGGCGCGCAAAAAGCTTACCGGGATTTTTAATTTTGGGTTTTGGACCTCGTGGTCCTCTTGGTCCTGGCATCAGGCAGCACCTCCTTCATCAAAGTCTCCTCCGCCGTTTGTCTGGGAATCGTAAACATCGCGGTAGATTTCATTATTTTTAAGCAGATTTTCGTGAGTGTCAAAGCCGTCCACTTTTCCGTCATTCATCACGATGATACGGTCAGCATCCATGACGGATGAGATACGCTGTGCGATGATGAGCTTAGTGGTTCCCGGTATTGTTTTTGCGAGGGCAGCACGGATTTTTGAATCTGTTGCTGTATCCACAGCCGAGGTGCTGTCATCGAGTATGAGTATCCTTGGCTTTTTAAGCAGAGCCCTTGCGATACACAGACGCTGCTTCTGGCCACCGGATACGTTGGTTCCGCCCTGCTCTATGTAGGTGTTGTACTTGTCAGGGAAGGACTCGATAAAGTCATCGGCGCATGCCATTTTGCAGGCCTCAATACACTCATCTGTGGTAGCGTTTTTGTCACCCCAGCGCAGATTTTCGAGTATGGTGCCCGAGAAAAGCACGTTCTGCTGGAGCACGACAGCTACCTTGTTTCTGAGAGTGTCCATATCGTACTCACGCACATCGTGGCCTCCGACGATTACAGAGCCGGTGTCTGTGTCGTAGAGACGGCTTATCAGGTTTACAAGGGAAGATTTCGAGCTTCCGGTTCCTCCTATGATGCCGATGGTCTCACCGGATTTTATGTCTAGATTTATATCTGACAGAACCGGAGTTTCAGCAGTGTCTGAATATCTGAAGGTTACATGCTTAAAGCTTATGCTTCCGTCAGGCACATCGTAAAGCGGCTCCTTTGGATTGTGCAGTGTGCTCTGCTCATTTAATACCTCGCTGATTCGTCTTGCGGATGCGAGTGAGAGTGAAATCATTACAAACACCATGGAGAGCATCATGAGGTTCATCAGAATATTCATGCAATAGGTGAGAAGAGCCATCAGATCACCTGTAGTGAGAGTGCTGCTTACCACCATATGAGCTCCGAGCCAGCTTATTAACAGGATGCAGGCATACACTGTAAACTGCATGAGAGGAGAGTTGTATACCACAAGGCTTTCAGCCTTTACAAATACATCGTAGATATTTTGTGCTGCCTTTGAAAAACGTTTCTTCTCATAATCCTCACGGACGTATGCCTTTACAACGCGGATAGCGGAAACGTTTTCCTGTACGCTTTCATTAAGGTCATCATAGCGCTTGAAGGCTCTGTCGAAGTATTTCATAGCCGCCTTGCTGATGAAAAGCAGTAAAGCTCCAAGCACAATGACAGCGATTAAGTATATTGTCGCAAGGCGAGGACTGATGAAAAATGACATAGCCATCGCACATATTATGGATGCAGGGGCTCTCATAGCCATGCGAAGCAGCATCATGTAAGCATTCTGGATGTTGGTCACATCGGTTGTCATACGTGTGACAAGACTCGCGGATGAGAATCTGTCGATATTTGCAAAGGAAAAGGTCTGGATGTTGCGAAACATTGCAGCACGCAGATTCTTTCCAAAGCCCATGGCGGCCTTTGCACCATATTTTGCACCGAGACATCCTGTCAAAAGACCAAACAGTGCTGCGACAATCATCCACACACCCATGATATAGATATGCCTTGTGTCGCCCATATTGACACCGTTGTCGATGATTGATGCCATGAGAAGAGGAATTATGGTATCCACAGCCACCTCAAGCAGCATGAAAACAGGTGTCGCAATCGAAGCCCATTTGTATTCCTTTATTTGGGCACCTAGTGTTTTTAACATATGTTTTGTCCTTTCTTCTTATATTTGATTAAAACAAACTTCCCACATTTATGGTAATGTGGTTAACTAAAAAAATACTTGCATTTAATTAGTTAGTGTGCTAACTATATTATAGATATACTTTTTTTATTGTCAAGAAAAATCTATGAAAGGATTTCAGATATGAAGGAGTTTACACCGGATAAATACTTAGGACACAAGATAAACCGCATCAGCAGGAGTATAGACAGATATTTTGACAGAAAAAGGTGCAGTAAAACAGAATGTATACCGCGAAGCCAGGGTATGATGATTGGATATATAATGGATAATCAGGGCCAAAATATATTTCAAAAGGATATCGAAGCAGAGTTTCATCTGTCAGGAGCCACAGTGACAAATATGCTTAAAAGTCTTGAAAAAAACGGCTATATCGTGCGCACACCTATGGAAAATGATGCAAGGCTTAAGAGGATTGAGCTGACGCAAAAAGCACTGGACCACGAAAACAGGGTGAGGGAAAATATAATGGTAATAGAGGAAGCCATGCACGAAGGCTTTTCTAAGGAGGAGTTTAATATGATGCTTGGATTTTTGGACAGAGTGATTGACAATATGGAAAAGTTTAACAAGTAACAAAATAATTACAGAGTTGAAAAAGTAGCATAAATATTGTGGCTTTTTTTGTGCAATAAGTCAAAATGCTACAAAATATTGTTGAGCGTATTGACATAGCAACAATATCTTGTATAATTTAGATTGTCATCAAAAGACAGATGCACAGATTTGTATTAAATAATATGGCATTTTATATGTAGCTATATTGTAATTGTTTGGTGAAAAGCCCGCTTTACATTGCAGGGCAGTGACATGGATTAATGATTACATCTCATTTATAGCTGCATATTTTGTGCCATTACACATGATAAAATACATATATATGGTATGCAATGTAAATAATGATACTATATATAGTGTAGCGTATTTTGCAGCATTTAGTATACAGAGAGGAGAAATTCACATGAAAATCATCAAGCGAAGCGGCAGTGAGGACATATTTGATGCAGCCAAAATTGTAGCTGCCATTAGAAAGGCGAACAATTCAGTGCTGGACTATGAGAAGCTTACTGCTGATCAGATTGAGGAAATTGCAAGCAACGTGGAGACTGCATGTGAGAACATGAAGCGCTCTCCAAGCGTTGAGGAGATACAGGATATGGTGGAGAACCAGCTCATGAACAAGCGTGCCTTTACCGTAGCCAGAAACTACATTACTTACAGATATAAGAGAGCCATCGTCCGTAAGTCAAACTCTACGGACCAGCAGATTCTTAGCCTTCTTGAGTGCAATAACGAGGAGGTAAAGCAGGAAAACTCCAACAAGAATCCTACTGTAAACAGCGTGCAGCGTGACTACATGGCAGGTGAGGTGAGCAAGGATATCACACGCCGTTTCCTGCTTCCTGAGGATATAGTGGAGGCTCATGAGAAGGGGCTTATCCATTTCCACGATGCAGATTATTTCGCACAGCATATGCACAACTGCTGTCTTGTAAACCTTGAGGACATGCTTCAGAACGGCACAGTAATCAGTGAGACTATGATTGACACACCAAAGAGCTTTTCAACAGCCTGCAACATCGCTACACAGGCTATCGCACAGATTGCCAGCTCACAGTATGGTGGACAGAGTATCTCGCTTGCACATCTGGCACCATTTGTACAGGTCAGTCGTGAGAAGTTCAGAAAGCAGGTGCTAAAGGAATTCGAGAGTGTAGGACTTGATTTGGATGAAGAAAAAATCAACGAGGTAGCAGAGCTTCGTGTCAAGGAAGAAATCAACCGCGGTGTGCAGATGATTCAGTATCAGGTCATTACACTTATGACTACAAACGGACAGGCACCGTTTATCACAGTATTCATGTACCTGAATGAGGTATCCGATCCGCAGACAAAGGCAGATCTTGCCGCAATCATTGAGGAGATGCTGCACCAGAGAATAAAGGGCGTAAAGAACGAAAAGGGTGTATATATCACACCGGCATTCCCTAAGCTCATATATGTGCTTGAGGATGATAATATCACAGAGGATTCAAAGTACTGGAATCTCACAGTGCTTGCGGCACAGTGTTCTGCAAAGAGAATGGTGCCTGATTATATTTCAGAGAAGGTCATGAAGGAGCTTAAGGACGGAGATGTGTATACATGCATGGGCTGCCGTTCATTCCTCACAGTGGACAGATGCTCACAGACAGCGGGAAATGTTGCACATGCCAAGAACTTTGATCCAAACAAGCGTAAATACTATGGACGTTTCAACCAGGGTGTCGTCACCTTAAATCTCGTTGATGTGGCATGCTCATCAGAAAAGGATGAGGAAAAATTCTGGAAGATACTTGATGAGAGACTTGAGCTGTGTCACAGAGCACTTATGTGCAGACATAAGAGGCTTCTTGGTACCAAATCCGATGTAGCACCGATTCTCTGGCAGAACGGAGCACTTGCACGTCTGAAAAAGGGAGAGGTTATAGACCCATTATTATTTAACGGATACTCAACAATCTCACTCGGCTATGCAGGACTTTGTGAGTGCGTACGCTATATGAAGGGAGTATCACACACAGAGCCAAAAGAGGGAACACCGTTTGCACTTAAGGTAATGCAGCGCTTAAACGATGCATGTGAGCAGTGGAAAAAGGAGTCAAACATTGATTTCAGTATATATGGCACACCGCTTGAGTCTACCACCTACAAGTTTGCAAAGTGCTTACAGAAGCGCTTTGGTATCATCGAGGGTGTTACCGACAAGAACTATATTACAAACAGCTACCATGTGCATGTAACAGAGCAGATTAATGCATTTGACAAGCTGAAGTTTGAGTCTCAGTTCCAGAAGCTGTCTCCGGGTGGCGCTATCAGCTACGTGGAGGTACCAAACATGCAGGACAATATCCCTGCAGTGCTTTCAGTAATGCAGTACATTTACGACAATATCATGTACGCAGAGCTGAATACAAAGAGCGACTATTGCCAGGTATGTGGCTACGACGGAGAAATCAAAATCGTAGAGGAAGAGGGCTCAGGCAAGCTTATCTGGGAGTGCCCACATTGTGGCAATCGTGACCAGAACAAGATGAGTGTAGCCCGCCGTACATGCGGCTATATCGGCACACAGTTCTGGAATCAGGGAAGAACCCAGGAGATTAAAGAGCGAGTGCTTCATCTGTAGAAGTTAAAGGAATTGTATTTGAGACAGACCATTCTAAAAGCACAACATAAAGCATAAGAAAAATAAAACCGTCGTACCGGACCTTAAATGGCAGGGTACGACGGTTTTACTTATGTGTTTTACTGAGTAATTATTTTAATTACTCATCAAACTTTTCGGCTTTATCGAAAAGCTCATAAACCTCTTTTGAAGGCTCCTTTGTGCAAAGTGTCACAACAACGGCTGCGATAAGTCCTAAAACAAATCCCGGCAGCAGCTCGTAGATTCCGGTTGATGTGAGGAATGCATACCACAATATATCAACGGCAGCACCTGTTATGATTCCTGCAACAGCACCCTTGAAGTTAAAGCGCTTCCAGAAGAGGCTGAGCATGATTGCAGGTCCAAAGGCAGCTCCAAAGATACCCCATGCATTGGAAACAAGTGCCATGATAGAGCCGGCATTAGGGTTTGAAGCGATGATGAGTGCTGCAACAGCGATTCCAAGAACGACAATACGGCCGGTCCACATCATCTCTTTGTCACTTGCCTTACCTTTTCTGATGACAGGCTTGTACACATCACTCGAGAATGCAGATGAAGCAGCAAGCAGCTGGCTGTCTGCGGTACTCATGGAAGCGGCAAGCACTGCTGAGAGCAGTATACCTGAGATAACACCCGGGAAAATCTTTCTTACAATCTGGATGAAAACAAGAGAGTTTTCATTTATAGATTCGTCAAAGCCAAGGAAAAGTCTTCCGATTACTCCGATTAAAGTTGCAAAAAATACAATAAGCAGAGTCCATGTGATTCCGATTTTTGCTGATTTTTTCAAATCCTTCTGTGATTTGATGGACATGAATCTGATAATGATATGTGGCATACCAAAGTAACCAAGTCCCCATGCCAATCCTGACACGATATCCTGCCAGCTTGAGAATGGGTTTAAATAACCGCCCGGGAGTGCTGACGTAGATGATGTATCAAGCATAAATGCTGCAAAAATCGGTGCTATAAACATAGAACCAAGCACGAGCATGCCCTGGAAAAAATCGGTCCAGCATACAGCCGAGAAGCCGCCGAGGAAGGTATAGCCTACGATGACAACTGCTGCAAGATACATGGCAATCTGTGGATCCATTCCTATTACAGTGTGGAAAAGAGTACCGCATGCCTTTACGCTTGATGCCGCATAAATAGTGTATGCAACCAAAAACACAATTGCACATATCACCTGCAGCGCAAGTGATTTGGACAGGAATCTGTTGGTCAGATACTGCGGAATGGTGATTGAGTCGTTTGCTACAATCGAGAATTTTCTCAGTCTCGGTGCTTCAAGCAGCCAGCTTATAGTGTAGCCGATTGCAAGTCCTACAGGAATCCATACCTGACCTAAGCCCAGTGCATAGATAGAAGTAGGAAGACCCATGAGTACCCATGCACTCATGTCTGAGGCTCCGGCTGACAGCGCCGCAACCCATGGTCCCATCTCACGTCCGCCGAGGAAGTAGGTCTTTTCTCCGCCGTTTCTGTTTTTCACGAAGAAGAAGATACCGATACCCAGCATGCACAGCAGATAGACGATAAATACAATAATTTCTGATGTTTTCATTTGTAGTACCTCTTTAATAGTTTATTTAGTAACCATGCTACCACGTTAGCGTGATAAAGGCAAGAAAAACTTTCTCTTGACGAATCCCTTGCGTTGACATATCATAGTATATAAGTGAAAGGGAGTAGCCGGCACGAGAGTGCTTACTTATCCGTCAGTACGATTGCTCATACATATCATACATATATGACAGCAATCCGGAGAGTGATTAAATGGCGAGACTTTTGTTGTTTTATACAGCAGAAGTGTCGCCTTTTTTGTATATAAAAGCCTTCTGCTGATAAGACATAGATGTATCTATCAATTAATCATGCATCCTTAAAAAGGACAGCAGAAGGAGGAAAATTATGATTTTTGTAGCAATTTTACTGCTTATAGCAGGCTTTGTAGCACTGGTGAAGGGTGCGGATGTGTTTGTGGATGGAGCAGCGGCGCTCGCCGGGAAATTTGGTATTCCGCAGCTTGTGATTGGACTGACGATTGTGGCGATGGGTACGTCGCTGCCGGAGGCGGCAGTCAGCATCACTGCAGGAATAAAGGGTAATGCAGGGATTACAGTCGGCAATATAGTCGGCAGCAATATACTAAATATCCTTATAATCCTGGGAGTGACGGCACTCATCACAAATGTAGCCATACAAAAAACCACCTTCAAATGCGAGATACCATACATGCTTCTTATCACAGCGGTGCTTCTCGTGATGGGAATGACAGGCAATGAAATCACATTCATTGAGGGTGTTATACTGTGGATTTTATTTATTGCATATCTGCTTTATTTGTATATTCTGGCAAAAAAGGGCAATGACAGCGGTGATGAGCAGTCGGTAAAGCTATATCCGGTATGGAAATGTCTGCTCTTTATTGTGCTGGGCGGTGTGTGTGTCGTAATTGGAAGCCAGTTTGTCGTAAACGGTGCCACGACCATAGCAAGAGCCTGCGGCATGAGTGAGCGCTTTATAGGATTGACAATCGTTGCATTCGGCACATCTCTTCCGGAGCTTGTTACATCTGTTTCAGCAGCACGCAAGGGAAATGCCGGTATAGCGATTGGAAATATAGTCGGCAGCAATATTTTCAATATACTCTTTGTAGTCGGAACAGTAGCTCTCATTTGTCCGGTACCGTTTGAGAGCAGGTTTGTGATTGATACAGTTGTGGCAATCCTGTGCGGTGTGCTCCTGTGGGGCGGTACGATAAGACATAAAGAGCTTAGAAAGCCATGTGGAGTGGTGATGCTGCTTTGCTATGCGGCATATTTTGTATATTTGGCAGCTATGTAATGATGTATTTTTGGAATTGCGATGACTGTGTTTAAAAAGAGTGTGATGAAGAGATAATAATTAAATTTAGCAAACCGTCAATAATTGTGCATACAAATCGATACTTTAATATCAAAATGATTGAGATTTCACACTAAATATAAATAATTAATTAAAAATAGCACTCTTGCTTGACAAGTGCTGATTGCAGGTGTATAACGTAGTCAGAACGAACGGAAGGAAGCGATTATAATGGATAAAAACCCAAAGCATCCATTGAAGAAAAAGAATAAGGCAGATGCAAAGAAGCATCAGAAGCATGTATACGAATAGCACCTTCCACTAAGGAATACTATCCAGTAAGCACAATGTACCCCAGCCCGTCACAGGGTTGGGGTATTTTGTGTTTTTGGAAGTGTTTTCAGAGACAGCCCGTGAGGCAGTTGTAAATACATTTTCACCGGCACCTTTTATGAGAGAAGCTTTAAGCTTGTCGCCATACATATAGAGGTCATTTCCACGTACAATTCCCCATTCCATCAGGAGCGCAGCCGCACCGGTCACAAACGGTGCAGCCATAGATGTCCCTGTTTTTGAAGTGTAGCCTCCGGTGTTTGAGCATGAAATAATGTCTACACCTGGCGCAATGATATCAGGCTTTATGCTGTCAAAGGCCCAGGTATAGCCTCGGCCGGAAAAGGCGGCTGTGCGGTTTGTTCGGCTGTCATAGGCTCCGACAGATATGACATTTTGAGCGGTTGAGGGGATGGTCAGGGTGATATCAGGCGATGCATGGATAAATGAGGTCTGTGCATTGCGCAGAGCACCTGACGGCAGCCATATATCCCATGAGCCGTCCTTTACAGATATGGGTTCAAGTGATATTTTCCAGATGCCGGGTGAGATGTATTCCGATCCCATGAGTTCAATGAATATTTCCTGAAAAGGAGAGTAGGGAGAGGGACCGCCGCCTGTTATATATATGTCTGTCCCATCGAGATTGTATCTGTATGTAAAGCCCTTTGCCTGATTGGTAATTGTATCGGGAATCTCCAGCATATCATTATTTGGTGCACTAATGCGCAGCTGTATCTCATCCCAGTATTTTTTCCATAAATCAATGGAAAGAGCCGGCTCAGGATAGCCTATCACAAGCTCTGCATCGGCAGGGTATGAGCTGCCGTTTGCATGACCAAAGCCGGCTCCATCGTTACCTGAGCCGACTGAGACAGCGCAGCGGTAGTTTCCTGCTATATTGTCCAGGTATGATTCAAGCAGTGAGGTGCCGCTGTGAGAGCCGTTACTTGTGCCAAAGCTTAGGTTTATAGCGATAGGCATGTTCATATCGATTGATTTTCTTATGCAAAAGTCTACTGCCAGCATAATCTGCGTGGTTGTGGGAAAGCTGGCACCGCCTGAGGTTTTGAGTTTTACGATTATAAGAGTGCTTTCATAAGCAACACCGCGGTATTTTGTGTTTTGTTCATTACCATTTCCGTTTCCGGCAGCGATTCCTGCCACATGAGTGCCGTGTCCGGATATGTCGATGCTTGGGCAGATGCGCTGCATTTCTAAGCTGTTTTCTGCATTTATGGCTTTGGTGATTGTATCGCGGTCATATAAGGTGCCGAAAGGGATGATATCACTGTGTGAGGAATCATCGGAAACAGTCTGGTCCCACAGATAGGCGATTCTGCTTACACCATCCTGTATAAAAGCCGGATGGGCATAGTAAATTCCGGAGTCGATAATGCCTACGAGCACACCTTTTCCGGTCAGATTATATGGATTGGTGTGTACGGGAGTGATGCATGAGGCCTGCGAGCCCTCGTACACATCGTAGTTAAACGGCTTTGGCTTTTCCATATATATGATTTCATCGCACAGGGCAACGGTATTTACAAGTGATTTCTCAATTACGAGCACCGCATAGTTTCCGAGCAGCCTCGTGATGAGTACAGAAGGATACTTTTCTTTTATTTTTTCGATGTCACCGACATATTTTACTATCACTTCCCAGCTGTCACTCTCCGGCAGATAGCCGCTTGAAAGCCCGCCCTCTTTTCCAAGCTCATAAGGGGTGGACAACAGGGCGGCGGACAGCTGTGGAGAAATTTTCTCACTAAATGCTATTTCCATACTAACCTCCATTTTTTATTAGTAAAATATTAAAAAAATCTTAAAAGACAGATGCAATATATATTTGGTATGATTAATTCATAATCAATCAATTAATTATAATAAACCGGGAGGTCGAAATGAGTAAAAAGAAAAAGATAATCATTTCAGTGATTGCAGCTGTGCTTATCATAGCAGTGATTGTGTCAGCTGTTGTCATTGCAATGACAAAGGGAAAGAATGCAGCAAAGGCATCGGGAGTCTATGCAAACAAGGTCGCTGATGTCATGTACCAGGCGGGAAGTACTGACAAGTACAGCGGTGTCGTGGAAGCAGCCGATACCATGGATATCAAGGCTGACAGTGAAAAAACGGTAAAGGATATTCTTGTGTCAGAGGGGGATGAGGTACAGGTGGGCACACCTCTTTTTACCTATGATACAAAGGATCTTGCTGCGAAAAAGGAAAGCGCCACGCTTGAGCTTGAGAGCTTAAACAATACGCTTTCCGGCTATGATGCACAGATAGAGCAGCTCACAAAGGAAAAGAAGGAAGCGCCAAAGGATCAGCAGCTTGACTATACACTGCAGATTCAGCAGGCGCAGACACAGCAGAAGCAGACTCAGTACGATATTGCCACGAAGAAGGCAGAGATAGAAAAGTATGATGAGAGCATCAAAAATGCCACTGTAAACAGCACAATGATTGGTGTTGTAAAGAAAATCAATGAGAATCAGAGTGCAGACACAGCAGATACTGCATTTATGACAATCGTTGCCACCGGTGATTACAGGGTAAAGGGCACAATTGATGAGCAGAGCTTTTTAAACAGTGGACTCGCAGAAGGGCAGGCAGTTATAGTGCGCTCGAGAGTTGATGAGTCAAAGACATGGCAGGGTACCATCAGCAAGGTTGATACTGAGAATCCTCAGACTGATAACAGCAATTCCGGCATGTATGATGATGGAAGCAGCGAGCAGAAGGCATCAAAGTACAACTTCTATGTGCAGCTTACAGGCACAGGCGACATGCTTTTAGGACAGCATGTATATGTGGAGCCGGATTTCGGACAGACAGAGGTGAAGGATGGTATATGGATTGATGAGAGCTATGTCGTAAAGGATGGCGATGATGCATATGTATGGACACTTAATAAAAAGGATAAGCTTGAGAAAACAAAGGTTGAGCTTGGAGACTATGACGAGAATCTCATGATGTATGAAATCAAGTCAGGGCTTACAAAGGATGACTATATAGTATGGGCATCTGATGACCTATATGAGGGTGAGCCGGCACAGACATGGGAAGAGTACGTTGAAAATGGCGGCGGTGAAGATTCAGTCTATGACGATATGGGCACAGAAGCTCTTGATGACCAGATGCTTGAGGGCACTGAGGGCGGTCCTGTTGATGATGGCACCATGGATGATGGCACAATGGACGAAGGTGCAGCAGATGCCACCGGTTCAGGTGACGCGGAGGTACAGTAGATGATTCTAGAACTCCAGCATATTTACAAAAACTATGACCAGGATAAGCTCGTGGTGCCGGTTTTAAAGGATGTCTCACTCCAGATTGAGGAGGGAGAGTACGTGGCAATCATGGGGCCGTCGGGCTCCGGCAAGACCACTCTCATGAATATAGTGGGCTGTCTTGATCTGCCAACATCGGGCACATATATACTTGACGGCAGACCTGTCAGTGAGCTTAAGGAAAAGGAGCTTACGAGAGTAAGACGTGATACAATTGGATTTGTATTTCAGAATTTCCAGCTCATGCCGAGAGAGAGTGCATTGGACAATGTATGCCTGCCACTCATATATGCCGGTGTGAGCAAAAAGGACAGAAGGCAGATGGGTATGGAGGCATTAGAGCGTGTAGGGCTTTCAGACAGGGCTGATTTCAAGCCAACACAGCTTTCAGGAGGACAGAAGCAGAGAGTGGCGATAGCGAGAGCTATGGTCAATCATCCAAAGCTTCTGCTTGCGGATGAGCCTACGGGAGCACTTGATTCAAAGTCAGGCAAGCAGGTGCTTGAGCTCTTTGAGAGCCTTAATGAGTCCGGTGTGACGGTTGTCGTGATTACACATGACAGAAAGGTAGCCGAGCAGGCAAAGCGCATCGTCCACATCATAGACGGCGAGATAACAGAGGAAGGACAGGAGGCAGGTAATGAAAAAGAAAAAGAGAATTAAGATCATTATAATAGCTGTCCTTGTAGTTGCAGTTGCAGCGGGAAGCATCACAGGAGTTGTTTATTACAGAAACTCCAAGGGGCTTGCTTCCGTCATGAGTGTTTCGATGATCAGCACGACAAACGACTACACATCCATGACCAGTGGGGGAATGGTGTGTGATGATGCATGTCAGACAATCAATTTAAAGGATGGACAGAAGGTGACAGAGGTTTATGTCACAAAGGATCAGCAGGTAAAGGCCGGAGATAAGCTCCTTGCATATGATGTGACGAGTCTTTCGCTCTCGGTTGAGATGAAGCAGCTTGAGATACAGAGTCTTGAGAACCAGCTTGCATCGGAAAAGCAGAAGCTTGACAAGCTAAAGAACACTAAACCGGTTGAAAAGCAGCCCGAGACTCCTGTTACACCTGAGCCACAGCCTGACACACAGCCGTCTGCGCCTGATGAACAGCATGATGTGATATCTGATTTGTCAGAGGCCAAAGGAAGCGGTACAGAGGACGATCCTTATGTATTTACATGTACAGAAGCTTCATATGTATCAGGGAAGCTTTTGAATACACTCTCAGAAAAGAGCGCGGTAGCGCGGTTTGTAATAGGAGATGCGGATGCACCTGATATGGAGCTTATCGTAAGAGGAGATAGGCTTGGCGGCTATGATGAAAGCGATGAGATAAAGCTTTTCCTTGCAGGCACAACTACAGCAGGAGATGCTTCTGATGATACGGAAGGAAGTGAGCCGTCAGATATCAAAACAGACAGTGCCACAGAACAGACCGCACAGACAGAAGCTGATACCGCGGCAGAAGAAAAGACATACACTGCAGATGAGCTTAAGGATGCCATAAAGGAGCAGACCAGAAGTGTTGCCGATGTTGATTTACAAAAGAGAATTGCACAGGCTGATTTAAAGGAACTGCAGAGCGAGCTTGAGGATGGCGTGGTATATGCAAAGAAGGATGGAATCGTGACAACAGTCTGTGATCCTGCCAATCCACCGCAGGACGGTACACCTTTCCTGCAGCTTTCGGGAGCATCGGGACTGTATATCAGCGGAACAATCGGTGAGCTGGATCTGGATACGGTAAAGGTAGGACAGAGCGTATCAGCAGTCAACTACATGACAGGTGATACCTATGAGGGCACGATATCCGAGATAAGCAATGTGCCGTCAGACAGCGTAAACTATTATGGAGACAGTAATCCAAACTCCTCATTTTATGAGTACACTGCATACATTGAGAATCCGCAAAATCTCAAAAAGGGCGATTCACTTGAGTTGACCATAGATACATCATCAGAGGGCTCTGACAGCGGACTATATATCGACAAGTCATATGTCAGAACAGAGAACGGACAGTCATATATATACAAGGATGATAACGGAAAGCTCAAAAAGCAGTCTGTCAAAACAGGCAAGTCACTCTGGGGCTCATATGTGGAGATAAAGTCAGGTCTGACAAATGATGACTATATCGCATTCCCGTATGGAGTCAGGGAGGGCGAGAAAACCAAGGTATCCGAAGATGGTATGTATTAGTTTAGCAGGGAGGATTAAAGATGCTTGAAAATATTAGATTGTCCTTTAGGGGAATCTGGTCACATAAGATGCGTTCGTTTCTGACCATGCTTGGAATCATCATCGGAATTGCAGCAATTATTGCGATTGTTTCCACAATTCAGGGCACAAACGAACAGATAGAAAAGAACCTCATAGGTTCGGGAAGTAATAACGTAAAGGTCACACTGCAGAAGGATGGCTATGATATGGATTTATCATATGAAACGGCGCCGGCGGGAGTGACTGAGGTATCGGCTGCCACACTTGACAGCATAAAGGAGCTCGACCATGTGCAAAATGCAGCTCTTTACCGTACAAGACAGGCTTACAATGCAGTCTATTATCTGAACACGGCGCTTTCGGGCGGCAATATAACAGGTGTCGATGATGGATATTTCGATACTGCAAGCTATGTAGTCATGAAGGGCAGAGGCTTCTCAAAGAATGACTATGCAAAGGCCCGCAGGGTGGCACTCATCGATGAGAGCGTGGAGAGCAGCCTGTTTTCAGGAGAGAGCGCGCTCGGCAAGACAGTAGAGATACAGGGATATCCGTTTACAGTAGTCGGTGTAGTCACAGAAAAGGACAGCTATGACCTGGTAATAAACTCAATTGATGATTACTATATGTATGCCTATGATGACAGCCAGGGCAATGTATTTGTGCCAAGCGGAACATGGCCGGTTATATTTGGTTATGATGAACCGCAGAACCTTTTGCTTAAAGCAGACAGCACGGATACCATGGCTACAGTGGGAAAGGCTGCTGAGGAGATACTTAACAGCAATTTAAATGTCACAGACGGCTCTGATGTGACCTACAAGGCACAGGATTTACAGGAGCAGGCAAAGCAGATACAGCAGCTCAGCCAGTCAACCAATATGATGCTCATCTGGATAGCCGGAATATCACTGCTGGTCGGTGGTATCGGTGTCATGAATATCATGCTTGTGTCAGTCACAGAGCGTACCTCAGAGATAGGACTTAAAAAGGCAATCGGAGCGGGAAAGGGAGCAATACTTGGACAGTTCCTCACAGAGGCAGTTGTTCTCACAAGTCTTGGAGGTCTGGTCGGAGTGCTGGTCGGAGTGATACTCTCTAAGGTCATCTCAATGCTAAACGGCACGCCGACAGCGATAAGTCCGGCAGCAGCTATACTTGCGGTGCTTTTTTCCATGGCGATCGGAATCATATTCGGTATGCTTCCTTCATACAAGGCAGCGAACCTAAACCCTATTGATGCACTGCGCCATGAGTAATTCTTATTGAAATCGCTGCTATTGTGAAAAAAATAACAATTCTTTGTATTTTGATGAATACAAGGGTAGAAAAAGTTTAAAAAATTTTGTAAAATGTTCCTAGTAGATAAATACTGTACTAGGAGCATTTTTTTAGAGGAATCAGGTCATGTGATATGGGAAGTGTCATATGGTATAATGATTCTTCTAAGTATGTAATTAATTAGGTAACAAAATATACATTATTTTAAGGAAAAGGAGATAATATGTACGCTGACGAAAACGTAATCAAAATCAAACATGCAGTTTTGCTTGAGGTCGCAAAGGCTGCATTTGCAGGTAACCTCGATGAGATCAGAGATGACATCCCATTTACACTTATTCCGGGACCGACACCTCAGTTCCGTTGCTGTATCTACAAGGAGAGAGAAATCATCCGTCAACGTGTCAGACTTGCAGAGGGTAAAGCACCAAGCGCAAACGATGACGGCAATATCATCCAGGTAATCAGCTCAGCATGTGAGGATTGTCCGATTTCAAGCTACACAGTTACTGAGAACTGTCAGAACTGTCTTGGCAAGGCTTGTATCAATGCATGTAAGTTTGGAGCAATCGAGGCAGGACGTCTCCGTTCACATATCGACCCACAGAAGTGTAAGGAGTGTGGACGCTGTGCACAGGCATGTCCTTACAACGCTATCGCTCATTTAAAGAGACCATGTAAGTTCTCTTGCCCTGTAAATGCCATTACATACAATGAGTACGGCATTTCAGTGATCGATGAGAGCAAATGTATCAGATGTGGTAAGTGTATCCACAGCTGTCCATTCGGAGCTATCGGATCAAAGACATACATCGTAGATGTAATCGATGCAATCAAGTCAGAGAACAAGCATGTATACGCTATGGTTGCACCAGCAGCAGAGGGACAGTTTGGTGTAAACATCACTATGAACAGCTGGAAGAAGGCTATGCAGGCAGTTGGCTTCAACGGTTTTGTTGAGGTAGCACTCGGAGGAGATATGACAGCAGCATACGAGGCTGACGAGTGGCTTGAGGCATACGAGGCAGGAGAGAAGAAGGTTACATCATGCTGTCCTGGATTTGTAAATATGGTTAGAAAGCACTATCCTGATCTTGCTGACAAGATTTCTACAACTGTTTCACCTATGTGTGCAGTTTCAAGAATGATCAAGGCAAAGGATCCTGATGCAGTTACAGTATTCATCGGACCATGTGTTGCCAAGAAGTCAGAGGTACATGATCAGAAGATAGAGGGCAATGCAGACTATGTACTTACCTTCAGCGAGATTCGTGCTATTATGAAGGCAAAGGGAGTACAGCTTGAGGCTGATGATACTTCATATCAGGAGGGCTCAGTATTCGGTAAGCGTTTCGCAAACTCAGGCGGAGTTACAGCAGCTGTAATCGAGAGCATGAAGGAAAAAGGCGAGGATGTTGATTGTAAGGTTTGCAAGGCAAACGGAGCAGCAGAGTGTAAGAAGGCACTTCTCCTCATGAAGGCAGGCAAGCTTCCTGAGAACTTCATCGAGGGAATGGCATGTGAGGGCGGCTGCGTAGGCGGACCAAGCTCATACAATGACATGGTATCTACCAAGAAGTTCCGTGATGATCTCTTAAGCAGAGCAGATGACAGAAAGATTCGTGACAACATCGCCAACTACCATATGGAGACATTTGAGATGCACCGTAAGGAGCAGTAATAAAATGATTGTTACAGCATAATCTTTTTAAATCCCCCGACTTGTTCGGGGGATTTTTAGTTATGAATAGTAACAAAGATATTAAATAAATTAAGTACATATTACGACTCTATCACGGGTTTTCGGGATAAAGAAACAATTGTAACACAACTGAAATATATGAAGCCAACATTAAGAAATTCTCAAGGAATTTGCAGTAGCAAAAAAGATTGTTTAACGCTATAATAGATACTGCTTGAAATAATATTATCAGGTTTGAGTAATAATATAGAGAGAATAATTATAAAATGCTAAAGAGGATTGGAAAAATGGACAAAAATAAAAAGATGATTATCGGTATACTTACGGCTGCAATAGTTCTGGTGGTGGCGTTTATAGTGTATATCACATGCTTTGATTCACACATTGAGTTCAGCAGCAAGTTCAAAAACGGTATTACTGTTGAGTATGGCAAAAAGTTTGAGCCGCCAAAAATCAAGGCGTATGTCAGAGGCAGGCTTATAAATCGAAAGGGAAAAGAGATAAAATGCACTATAGACAGTAATGTCGATGCAACAAAGATAGGTTCATACGAGATAAAAGTAATTGCTCAATACGGTAAAAAAACAGCGACACAGACCATCAAGGTTGAGGTGAGGGATAAGAAGGCTCCGGAGATTGCATTAAATGGCGATGCAGAGATGACTGTAGAGGCAGGCAGCGAGTTCAGTGACCCGGGATATACGGCAACAGACAACTATGATGGGGATCTGACAGACAAGGTATCTGTCACAGGAGATGTCGATACTTCAAAGCCGGGAGACTATGAGATAAAGTACAGTGTCGCTGACTCGTCAAAGAATGAGATCGAGGTCAAAAGGACTGTGCATGTCACAGATACCACTGCACCGCAGATAAAGCTTTCGGGTGATGATTTTATGTCTGTAAAAAAAGGTGATAAGTACAAAGATCCGGGATACACGGCAACAGACAATTGTGACGGAGACATCACAGATAGTGTCAAGGTATCAGGAGATAAGGTAGATAAGGATAAGGCAGGAAAGTATACTGTGACCTATGAGGTCTCAGATTCATCAGGAAATAAGGCTACAGCTACAAGAGTGGTCAGTGTGTATGATCCGGTTGCCACGGCAGACACAGTAAACCCGGGCAACAAGATTATTTATCTTACATTTGACGATGGTCCCGGAAAGTATACACAGGGGCTTTTAGATGTACTTGATAAATACAATGTAAAGGTCACCTTCTTTGTTACAAATACGCATCCTGACTATCAGAACCTGATAGCAGAGGAGGCAAAGAGAGGACATACAGTGGCTATCCACTCTGCCAGCCACAAATACAACCAGATATATACAAGCGAGCAGGCATTCTTTGATGACCTTGAGCAGATGAACAGTATCATAAAGGCACAGACAGGAAATGATGCGTCAATCATCAGATTCCCGGGAGGCTCATCAAATACTGTGAGCAAGGATTACTGTCCGGGCATTATGACACAGCTAGTAAATGATGTGACAGCAAGAGGGCTTTTATACTGTGACTGGAATGTATCGAGCGGAGATGCAAACAACAAGCCAATCAGCACGGAACAGGTAGTGCAGAATGTCATTTCGGGAGTACAGAGCCACAACGTATCAGTTGTATTGCAGCACGACATAAAGGATTTCAGTGTCAATGCGGTCGAGCAGATCATCCAGTGGGGACAGGCGAACGGTTACACGTTTTTACCACTCACCACAAGCTCACCGATGTCTCATCATCGTGTAAACAACTAAAAGCACCAAAATAATAAAAAAGCACAAAAAAGAAGAGTTCAAAATGAACTCTTCTTTTTTAATCATGATTCTTATATCTTATTCCCCAATTAACATTTTTGTAACTATCATCTTACCTAAATATATAATAAAGAAAAAGGTACATAGAAACTAGATTGCCTGGGTGGTCAAAATTATTTAACTACCTCAACGTTAACTGCCTGTGGACCTTTAGCGCCATCAGTGATATCGAACTCTACTGATGCACCTTCCTCGAGAGTTTTGAAGCCCTCCATGTTAAGTCCTGAGAAATGTACGAATACATCCTTTCCGTCCTCGGCTGTGATGAATCCGTAACCTTTTTGGTTGTTGAACCATTTTACTGTACCTTTGCTCATCGAAAGTACCTCCAAATAATAATAATGCTGCTTACGCAACTAACGTTAGAATAGCATAACAGGTTTAAGATGTAAAGCAATAAAGTCAAAGTTCTTTAAAGTTTATGTCATTATTTGCTAAAAATTTCATTACAAGCTTATCCCATTCACCGTCTAAGGTCTTATCCACTGAAAAAATATTGTAGGATATTCCGGTTGTCAGAGTTAAAAGCTGGCTTTGATACCTGACATTTATGAAAAAACCACTGATATCGGACACGGTGAAAGCAGAGTGCAGACTGCTTAGGGTGTGCTCCATGTTTTCAGGTGAAAGCAGAAAGACAAACTTGAATGACGATGGAGTCTGTCTGCCCTTTATCAGGTCAAAGCAGTTTGTGCGAAGCATCCTAAAGGGGAGTATGCTATAGCCAGCTATACCATTTTCCTCAAGCTCTGTGGAGCTGTAAAAGCCCTTTTGCAGGTGACCATCTATGACGTAGGAGGCTGCCTTTGTGATGAAAGCCTCCTGGAGCAGGAAATTGTCAAAGATTTCCGTGCGAAGCAGCTTGTTCATAAAGTCCTTTGTGTCTGTCAGTTCAATTGATATCATAAATTCTCCTCATTTTCCACATTGTATGTGACAGCGAATGATTGTTCTAAGTGGTTTTGAATAGCTATCGATTATTATATCATACATCAGATTCACGGATTATGCCATAAAAATAGCCATAAAAATAAAGCCTGTTCAACTGGAATAATTGTAAAGTCCGTGGTAGAATAAATGCGTTATGCAATGAAAACAGGAGGCAATCCATGAAACAGGAAAAATTATTTGATTTACTAAAAGCGGCTGTTTCACCATGCGAGTGTGTGAAGGCTGCAAAGCAGGAGCTTTTGGAAAACGGATTTGAGGAGATAGATTATACAGGTGACTGGAAGCTTGTGCGCGGTGGCAGGTATGTCTTAAATCACCATGATACGACAATGTTTGCGTTTACTGTAGGAAGCGGCTACAACAAAAAGGACATGGTGCGAATAGCGGCAGCTCACACAGACTATCCATATCTTCGCATAAAGCCAAATCCGGATTTTATGACAAACTCATATGCACAGGTTAATGTAGAGGTGTATGGAGGACCGATTTTAAACACATGGTTTGACAGACCTCTCGGAGTGGCAGGGCGCGTGGCTATAAAGAGTGAGGATGTGTTCAATCCGCGTATGGTGCTATATAGGTCTGAAAAGCCTGTCATGATTATTCCAAATCTTGCAATTCATATGAACAGGGATGTGAATAAGGGTGTCGGGATAAATAATCAGGTGGATCTGATGCCGGTGCTTGATTCAATACCTGAGGATGAAAGGACCACGGATTATTTCCTTAGCTTTCTGGCTAGAGAGCTGTCTGTGGAAAAGGGCGATATCATAGACTTTGAGCTCAATACATTTTGTATGGAGGAGCCTTGCTTTGTCGGTGTGAATGACACCATGATTTCATCACCGAGAATCGACAACCAGTCATCCTGCAGGGCACTTCTTGATGCGATAGAGGATGGAAACAGAGCTGATGGAATAAATATCATAGCACTTTTTGATCATGAGGAAATTGGCAGCAGCAGTAAGCAGGGCGCTGCCTCTATAATGCTTCACGATATGCTCAGACGTATTTTAAGAAATATGGACCTTTCAGAAAATGAAATAGATGAGAGCATATATGATGCCATGCTTTTGTCTGTCGATGTGGCTCATGCACTTCATCCTAATAAAAAGGAAAAGATGGATATCACAAATAAGCCTGTCATGGGAAAAGGCTTTTGTATCAAGCAGGCGTGCTCGCAGTCATATGCTACGGATGCACAGGCTATCGCCATTCTATGTCAGCTGTGTGATGAAAAGGGTATACCTTACCAGCGCTTTGTGAACCGTTCGGACAGCCGCGGTGGCAGCACACTCGGCTCGATTGCAGGTACGCTTTTGCCGGTAAAGACGGTGGACATTGGTATACCTATTCTTGCCATGCACTCAGCCTGTGAGCTGATGGGAGTACGCGACATGAAAGCCTTAAGCGACTGTGTGACGGCCTTTTTCGGGTACCATTAAAGGGCAGATAACCATTATGGGAAAATAAATACAGAAACCTCTTGCATAAGTTTAGTTTTCGTGTTAATATGACGTAGTAATGAAAACTACTTGTTACGGAATGATATAACTTTTAAAAAAGTAATTTAAACTTTTATTATCATATAGTGCAGGAGGAATAGGTATGTATAAGATTATAATAGATAGCTGTGGTGAGCTCACAGATAGCCTTAAGAAGGATGGACATTTTTGCAATGTGGCACTCGAGCTTGATGTTGACGGATACAGGATTCGTGATGATGAGAGCTTTGACCAGCACGATTTCTTAAGAAGAGTAAAGGAGAGCGTAAAGGGACCAAAGTCGTCATGCCCTTCGCCTGAGGAGTACATGCAGGCTTTTGAGGGAGAGGCTGACCATGTATATGTTGTCACACTTTCGGGCAAGCTCAGCGGCTCATATAACAGCGCTGTTTTAGCAGTCAATCTGTACAACGAGGAGCATGAGGACTGTGGCAAGCAAATCTATGTATTCAATTCCCGCTCAGCATCTATCGGCGAGACACTAATCGGCATGAAGGTGCAGGAGCTTGAAGAGAGTGGACTTTCGTTTGATGAGGTTGTAAAGCAGACAGAGGAGTATATAGCTTCAATGAATACCTTCTTTGTGCTTGAGACACTTGATACATTAAGAAAGGCAGGGCGATTAAGCAACCTGAAGGCTTTTGTGGCCAGCACTTTAAATATAAAGCCTGTCATGGGCTCAACCGATGAGGGCTCAATCCAGCAGCTCGGCCAGGCCAGAGGCATGAAGAGGGCACTTACCAAGATGGTAGAGGATGTTGTGGCTGCCACAAAGGACTGTGAGCACAGGATTCTTGCAATTTCACACTGCAACTGCCCGGAGCGTGCGCAGTATGTGAAGGCTTGCCTTGAGAAGCTTGCCAGATTTAAGAAGATTGTCATTGTGGATACTGCCGGCATCTCAAGCATGTATGCAAATGACGGGGGCATTATTATAGCAGTATAAGGATATGGTCTTTATTTTATCGGCCGGATATATTATAATGAAGGCATGGGAAATTTAGATTACACACAGGTTTTAAACAAAATAGAAAATACACGCCGTTTCGGCAATGAGCCGGGAGTGGTGGTGACAGCACAGGTCATAAGGGTGCTGAGAGAAAAAGGAAAGCAAAAGCGCATAATACCGTATATCCATGTGGCAGGCACCAATGGAAAGGGCTCGGTGTGCGCTTTTTTTTCTAGTATATTAAAAAAAGAGCATATGAGGGTAGGCACGTTTGTATCACCGCATCTGGTAGATTTTGAGGAGCGCATCACGGTTGATGGGCGTATGATACCTAAGGAGGATGTCACACGGCTTGGAAACTATCTGCTTGATATAGATTTTGGTATAGGACTTACGATGTTTGACTACTGCCTTGCCATGGCTCTTTTGTACTTTGAGGAGCAGCAGTGCGATTATATGGTCATTGAGACAGGGCTCGGAGGCAGGCTTGACTCAACGAATGCAATCGGCACACCGGAATGTGCCGTTATTACAAAGATAGGCTATGACCATATGGCTATCCTTGGCAGTGATATAGCTGATATAGCGGCTGAGAAGGCCGGTATCATAAAGGAAAACGGCACAGTGGTGGTGGAACAGCAGGATAAACGTGCTATGCAGGTGATCGAGCAGGAAGCGCAAAAAAAGCATGCAAGGATAATCACTGTAGAGCAAAGCGATATAGCACGCTGCAGCGGCTACGCACTGAGGCTTTGTGGCACATTTCAGTGGGAGAATGCAGCAGCGGCAGAGCTTGCGGCGCGGTATGTGCTGGGAAAGCGCTATGGCGGGCCGGAATATGAAATGCAATATGATAAGACAGGGGCAAAGAGAGAGGAAACAGACCTGAATGACAGGATAAAGAGTGCACTTGAAGAGGCTGTGTGGCCGGGACGCATGGAGATAGTATCAAAGGGGCCGTTTCTGCTAGTGGACGGAGCACACAACAGCAATGGCGTTGATGCGCTCAAGGAAAGCCTCATGCATATGTATCCGGGTGAGAAATTTTGCTTTTTCATGGGAGTCATGGCTGATAAGGACTACGATGTCATGATACGTGAGATTTTACCTCTTGCTGAGGAGTTTTATACAGTGACACCGGATTCAGACAGGGCACTGCAGGCATCGCACCTTGCTGATTTTATCAGAAAAGAGGGGGTTGAGGCAACAGAGCTTTCAGGAGTTGATGAGATAAGAAAGCACCTGAAAAGAGATACGAAAAATGTTGCATTTGGCTCCTTGTATTTTATTGGGGAGCTTAAACAGCACCGGATATAAACAACGGAAATATAGCAATATCGCTTGTGATCGGACTGCTGCTTGGGCGTCCGTTTGGAATGGTTAATACAGCTATTGAAAAAAGTAAGAAAAAGTCAGGCCTTATCTTATAATAGTAAAAAAAGCTATATAGAAACTTAAGTTATGGTTATTATAAAAAAATAGTACTAGACATTTTTTTCCTATTGTACTAGAATGAGCATAAATGATAGTAGACCCGATATATGATAACGCTAGGTTATATCGGATCCGTAAAGAAACGGAGGATATAAAGATGGAAAAGAAGGATATCGATTGGTCAAACCTTAGTTTTGGCTACCAGGAAACAGATTACAGCTATGTTTCTAATTATAAAGATGGAAAGTGGGACGATGGACAGCTCACAAAGGATCATACAGTGACACTTAATGAGTGTGCGGGAGTATTCCAGTATGCACAGACATGCTTCGAGGGACTTAAGGCATACACAACAGAGGATGGCAGAATTGTCTGCTTCAGACCTGACTTAAACGCACAGCGTCTTAAGGATTCATGTGAGAGACTTGAGATGCCTGTATTCCCGGAGGATAGATTTGTAAAGGCAGTTGAGGAAGTAGTAAAGGCAAATGCTGCATGGGTTCCACCATACGGCTCAGGTGCTACACTCTATATCAGACCATACATTATGGGAACAAATGCAGTAATCGGTGTAAAGCCTGCTGATGAGTATCAGTTCAGAATCCTTGTAACACCTGTAGGACCATACTTCAAGGGTGGCGCAAAGCCAATCACAATCCGTGTATCAGACTTTGATAGAGCAGCACCTCACGGAACAGGACATATCAAGGCAGGACTCAACTATGCAATGAGTCTTCATGCCATTGTAGATGCACATGCACAGGGCTTTGCAGAGAATATGTACCTCGATCCTGCAACACGTACAAAGGTAGAGGAGACAGGTGGTGCAAACTTTATCTTTATCACAAAGGATGGCACATTTGTTACACCTAAATCAGACAGCATCCTGCCATCAATCACACGCCGTTCACTGATGGTAGTTGCAGAGAAGTACTTAGGACTCAAGGTTGAGCACAGAGAGGTGCTCTTTGATGAGGTAAAGGATTTTGCTGAGTGTGGACTTTGCGGAACAGCAGCAGTAATCTCACCGGTAGGAAAGATTGTAGACCACGGCAAGGAAATCTGCTTCCCAAGCGGTATGGATGAGATGGGACCTGTCACAAAGAAGCTTCGTGACACACTTACAGGCATTCAGATGGGCCATATTGATGGACCAGATGGATGGGTTCACGAGATTAAATGTGATTAATAATAAGAATATGCATTTATAATAAAGCACCGGGTATTATGTTACGTCGTAATATCTGGTGCTTTTGTATTGTTTTACATACTATTTTATGTGGCATAATAATACGATTTGTGCTAAAATATTTTTAATATATGCAAATGTTTATAAAAGCTTGGAATAGATATATAAAAGCAAACAAAAGAGATAACCGGGGATAATTAAATGGACGAGTATGAAAAGATAAGACAGAGAAAGCGCGAAGAATATAGAAAGAGACACCGCGCCCAGGTCAGAAGAAAGCAGCTTATTGGCAATGGCATTGTTATAGGCGTGATAATACTTATAATTGCAACGATAATCATAGTTGTAGCTTTAAGGGGCAAAAAGGCAAAGCAGGAAGAGGTAAAGGCAGAGGTGACCAGTACTCTTTACAATCCTATACAGCCAAAGCTTGATGTACAGCTGCTGACACCCAATCCGTATTCCAGACCACAGAAGCCACTAGAGAAAGTAAACGGTATAGTTGTCCATTATACAGCAAATCCGGGTACGTCAGCCAGACAAAACAGAGACTATTTCAATGGCCTGGCAGAGACCCAAAAGACCAAAGCAAGCTCACACTTTGTTATAGGATTAGAGGGTGAGATAGTGCAGTGTATACCTTGCAATGAGATATCGTATGCATCTAATAACAGAAACAGTGATACAATATCGATAGAGTGCTGTATAGAGGATGAGACAGGAAAGTTCAACGACAGCACATATCAGTCGCTCATAGAGCTCACCACATGGCTTATGGGGCGGTATGATCTGAGTGCTGATGATGTAATAAGGCACTACGATGTGACAGGAAAGAAGTGTCCGCTATACTTCGTGGAGCATGAGGATGCGTGGGAGCAGTTTCACAAGGATCTGGATACATACATCGAAGAAAATGGTGTGCCAAAGGAAGAGACAAACCAAACCTGATAATATACAATAAATTAAAGGATGATTTAAAAAATGAAGGAAATTATCGGAAATCTGTTAAAAAAAGAGAACGTACGTCAGAATCTGAGCAGCCTCAGACAGGAGATTAAAGATGAAAATGCATTAGTAGAGGCTCTAAAGCTGCTTGCAGGAGAAGATGAGCTGCTTGTGTCGTTTATGGGAGCAGACGATGCAAAAACCAGAAAGAACGCAGCGCTTCTGATAGGAGATCTTCATATGTCACAGCTTTCTGATGAGGTTTTTAAAGCATACGAGGCTGAACAGATGCGCTTTGTAAAGGGCTCATATCTGGCGGCGCTGTCACAGATGGACTGCAAAGAGCTCTTGCCACAGCTTATGGAGCGTGCAAAAGAGCTTGAGCATATGACGGTCACAGATGAAAATAGGAAGCATATTGAAGAAGAATTAAACGAGATAAATAAAATCTTGATTAAATATAATGGGATAAAGCACCATACACCTGTGCTCGAGGGAGTAAAGGCTGAGCTGCTTCTGATGACAAACCGCCTTCACAGAGAGGTGGTACGACGTCAGATACCGGTTAAGGATACAAAGCTGCATCCGCTTGGAGTGCTTGTAAAGACTGACAATATACCTCTTATCATGCAGGTGCGCACATTCAGAAAAATGTACTTTACCATACATGCAGCATCGCTTCTGCCAAAGGATGCACAGGAAGCAGCCGGACTTCTTGCAGAGTCAGATATGTATGATATATTAAGACGCATGCACCGTGAGGGTGGTCCGTTTTACTATCGTATTGAGAGTACGGCAGATGCGGCGTACCAGAGCAGGCTTGCGAAAGCTATCGATATGCATTTTGCGGGCAGGATGATCAATTCACCAAATGATTACGACGTTGTGATCAAGCTCATACCGACAAAAAATGACAATTTTTTTGTCTGCATGAGATTATGTTCTATACAGGATAATAGATTTGCATACAGAAAGAATGTGCTTCCTACGTCGATGCATCCGTCACAAGCGGCACTTATTGTTTCACTTGCAAAGCCGTATCTTAAGGAAACGGCACAGATCATGGATCCGTTCTGCGGAGTTGGTACACTGCTTATAGAGCGCGCACATTTAGTCCCGGCACGCGAGATATATGCTACAGATACCTATGGAGATGCAATCACTATGGGCAGAGAGAATGCTGCGTTTGCCAAAACAAGAATTAATTTTATACACAGGGATTTCTTTGATTTCAGACATGACTACAAATTTGATGAGCTGATTACGGATATGCCGGTTCGTAACCGACAGACCAAGGCAGAGATGGAGCTTTTTTACGAGAGGTTTTTCGACAAGGCCGCAGAGCATCTGGTATCCGGCGGAATCATAGTCATGTATTCAAATGAGATTGGGTTTGTGAAGAAACAAATCAGGCTGCGTGTCGAATACCGTCTGCTTCAGGAGACATGTATTCTCGATAAGAAAGACTTTTATTTGTTTGTTATCAGATATGAGGATTGATTTGTGTGAGTTTTTAGGAGGAAATATTCATCACTCAACCATATCAGGGAGATGCCTCTTGATATCATTAAAATAGATAAATGCTTCATTGAGCATCTTGGGGAGGATGATTTTTCTGATGCATTTGTCAAGATGGTTACAGAGCTTGCCAACACAATAGGAGTACATGTCTGCGTGGAGGGGGTGAGACTGACAGGCAATATGCTATAATTAAAAAGATGGGAATATATTACATACAAGGGTATTTCTTCGATAAGCCAATGTGCATAGAAAGTTTTGAGGAGAAATATATCTGACGAAGAAGGTGTAACATGCACGAAGAAGATATAGAAAAAAGCACATGCTGCTATACAATGAAGCAGGTAGAAGAAAAAATGGACGACTATGGACAGATTTTTGACATAGTGCGTCTGATAGATGAAGAGCGCATATCACGTATGGAGAATAATAGTGACAATCAGGATCCTATTGACCCATGCCCATGCTATTCATTCTGGAGGAAAAATAAACAGTGCACAAACTGTATCACGGCCAAGACCATAAAAGATAAAAGGCAGCGTGTCAAGATAGAGTTTTCGGGCACCGATTCATACCAGGTCATATCAAGGTACTACAATATAGATGGAAAGAACTACGTGATGGAGCTTGTTAACTGTATGGATGGCAGTGCGCTTGGGGATGAAAATGTTCGAAAAAAGCTTGAATCCAAGATAGTAAGCTACAAGGAAAAGCTATACAGTGATGCGCTGACAGGTGTTTACAACAGGCGCTTCTATGAGGAAAATGTCAAAAACAGCAAGATAAATGCCGGTATAGCCATGCTCGATGTCGATGATTTTAAGCTGTACAACGATTCACTGGGGCATATAGCCGGTGATATGGCGCTGTGTGCTTGTGCTGATACGATAAAGAACTGTATCAGAAAGAGTGATCAGGTAATCCGTTATGGTGGTGATGAGTTCCTTATTATCATATACGATGTGACAAAGGATGAGTTCCGCAAAAAGCTGATGGATATACAGGATGCGGTAAACAAGACAGTCATTCCCGAGTATTCAAAGATGCAGCTGCAGGTCAGCATAGGTGGTGTGATTTGTACAGATGAGACTGTGACAGATGCAGTGCTGCGCGCGGATTCACTTATGTATATAGCGAAAAACAGAAAGAATATTGTGGTAATTGAAAACGATGAGGATGTAACAAAGGAGGAGCTTGACGAGATAAAACAGCAGGTGCTCATAGTGGATGATGCCATATTAAACCGTGAGCTTTTATCTGAAATGCTCGGAAACGACTTTAGAATACTCGAGGCATCAAATGGTGCCGAGTGTGTAGAGAAGCTCAAGGAGTATGGTACCGGAATATCAATAGTGCTTCTTGATATGGTGATGCCTGTCATGGATGGGTACGAGGTGCTTGACTACATGAACAAGAACCACTGGATTGATGATATTCCTGTTATTGTTATATCGGGAGAGGATTCCGAGAGCTATGTGAGAAAGGCCTATGAGATGGGCGTGTCAGATTACATAAGCAGGCCTTTTGATGTGAAGGTGGTTTATCAGCGTGTGATTAATACAATAAAGCTCTATGCCAAGCAGCACAGGCTGATTCGTATGGTGACCGACCAGATATACAGGCGTGAGAACAATAATAAAATCCTGATTTCAATTTTAAGCCACATAGTCGAGTTCAGAAATGGTGATAGTGGAAGTCATGTTATTCACATTAATAAGCTCACGGATATGCTGCTCAAGGAGCTGGTTGGCATAACGGACAGGTATGACATAACAGGCGATGATATAGAGCTGATAGCAACAGCTTCAGCACTTCATGATATTGGCAAAATCGGCATAGACGATGCCATCTTAAATAAGCCGGGCAGGCTCACAGATGAAGAGTTTGAGGTGATGAAGACTCATACTGTGATTGGCGCAAGGATGCTAGATGACCTGGATGCCTACAAGGGGGAAAAGCTGCTCAAAACAGCCTGGCAGATATGCCGCTGGCATCATGAGAGATATGATGGTAACGGATATCCGGATGGCCTGAAGGGAGACGATATACCAATCTCGGCACAGGTGGTATCTGTAGCTGATGTATATGATGCCCTGACAAGCGATCGTGTGTACAAGAGAGCGTTTTCACATGAAAAGGCAATGCAGATGATTCTGGATGGAGAGTGCGGACAGTTCAATCCTGTTCTCCTACAGTGTCTGGTCAATATACAGGACCGGATAAAGGCGGGGCTGGACTAGCTTAAATGCATAATAAATGAAAAAAATATATAAAAATAAAAATAAGTGTTGACATATTTGGTTTGATTTGATATTATATCAAAGTCGCGTGAGACAAGCGACAGAAAATCAAATATATGCGGAAGTGTCGGAACTGGCAGACGAGCAAGACTAAGGATCTTGTGATTATTGCAATCGTGTGGGTTCAAGTCCCATCTTCCGCATTATAAAACTAAAAAGGGTTAAGCCTTAGGGCTTAGCCCTTTTTAATTTTAGAAGCGGAAGCGGACCTTGTCCCCATGGGTCCAAGGTCTCCGCTCCGCTTCGGTCGTTGCAGAGCAGACATCCCCCGGATGTCTTGCAACCCATATTCTGCATGGCTTCGGTTGTGGTAAAGCAGGCGCCCATCTTCCGCGTTAAAATGGGGTAAGCTAAATTATACGGATTTCGTTCAAAATTGCATATTAGATCAGAAGGAGAGGACAAGCTTATGAGTCAGAAAAAATACAGTTTATTATACCCGGATACAAATGCACAATACCGGACATTGAGTGATGTGACTATGCATGATCTGGGAATGGATCAAATCTGCAAAAAGCTGTCAGCAAAGGAGCGGGAGCAGAACTACATCCAAAACGTGATGGCACGTATGTATGCAGATCCAGCGGTGACACAGTACCGCTGCGATATTTTCGAGGATGTCCTTCAACAGAAAAAAATGCGTGATGATCTTATGGAAATACTCGAGCGCATCAGCTTTCTGAGGGAGTACGGTAGCTTTAACCGGGAATATGATGAGAGTGCCTGCATCTGGGATCTTTTGCATCGGCTGGACGAGCTTAATGATTATATCAAGTGTGTGGATGCGATTCATACATGTCTGGCAGCTTCGGACATTCACTCCGCAGGCTTTCTGGGTTTAAAAGCCTATGTGGAGAAAATCTATGCGGACAACGGATTTGCAGAACTGAAAAAAGATATCTCAGAACTGAAAATGGACACTTCACAGCTTAAGAGCATTACGGTAGGTATTAACTTGAATGACCGCTTTGAAGCGGACGGAATCGGTCTGATATCTGTAAACAGCAAATATTTTACCAAGTCCGGAATCCTGGGCAATTTTTATGACCATATTGCGTCAAAGGATCGGATCAATGAGGATACCATATGGAAAAAGAATTTCAAATTTCAGCCATTTGATGTGAATGCGGACGCGGTGATTAGCACTCCTATGCAGAAGGTGATGGATACAGCTGTTATGCGGTCGGAAAGCCGGGGTGGCATTGTGAAGCTTCCCGAGGGAGATCAGGCAAAGGATGTGACTCGCTATACAGACCGAATCGTCAACCATATGATTTCCCATATGGTGAAAAGAGTCAGAGAAGTACTGAACAAATATGTTTCTATTACCATTACCGACATGACAGACCTGATTCCGGAGCTGCTCTACTATATCAAATGGGCGGAGTACATCCAAAAATTGCAGGGACAGGGCTTTACCTTTGCTAAAGCTTCTGTATATAAAGAGGGAGAAAATGAATCTGATCCGTATATGATGCAGGCACGTGGAATTTACAATTTAAAGCTTGCTGTTTTTGAGACAGAGGAGTCCGGGAATATTGTACCGAATGATATGGATTTCGACCGGAATAGGAGAGTGTACATCTTAACAGGTGCCAACCGAGGTGGAAAGACGACAATTACACAGGCTGTTGGGCAGTTGTTTGTGTTGGCGCAGGGTGGCATATATATTCCGGGAAAAGCATTTACATTTTCCCCTGTTACAGGTATTTACACCCATTTCCCGGCAGATGAGGACAAGACATTGGATTTAGGAAGGCTTGGGGAAGAATGTAAGCGTTTTAAGGCAATCTATGAGGAGGCTGACAGCAGGAGTCTGCTTTTGATGAATGAATCATTTTCTACCACTTCGTTTGAAGAGGGATACTACATTGCCAAGGACAGTGTCAGGGCAATTTTACATAAGGGAATGAGGACCATTTATAATACACATATGCATAAGCTGGCATTTGATGTGGAGGAAATGAATGAAGAGCAGCAGAAGGCAGAGCATACAGATGGAAAAGCGTTTTCCATGATCGTGCACATGAAGGGGACAGAGCGCTCATATCAGATTGAAGTGGCGCCTCCGGAAGGGAAATCCTATGCAAGCGAGATTGCGCAGAAGTATGGGGTTACATATGAGATGCTGGTGAAATAAGGAAATGAGCTCCAAAATCGAAACTTTGAAAGGTAAAACGGTCGTGCTTTAAACTCTGTTTTCATCATCCGGTTCGGAAATTTTATAAGATATATCTTTCTTGTCACCGGGAATATGGCGACACAGATACTTCAATGGACAAGGCAGAAACGATGTCGGAGAAGCTTGCCAGATTGCAGAAAGAAGCAGAAAGCCCTAGACAAAACAGTCGAAGAACATTTTACAAAGAAATGAGGTAACACTCCTCCTCTTCAGGAATTATGTCCAGTCAATATTGGTATTACCTGTTGGATCGAATTATTGGACTCGAGAAACATGAGCGAATCACAGAAGATGCGCAGGCCAGAATGCTAAAAGAGGCAGTTCAGACTTCGTACCGACGAGGTGGAGAAGAAACAACCCAAACTCAGCCAAAAAGCCGGAGAAAAACCGGCAAAAAGTAGCTGAAACAGCAGAAATCCCCAAAACAGCTCCCCAAACCCAGCCCAAAAGCCGGAGAAAAGCCGGTAAAAAGTAGCTGAAACAGCAGAAATCCCCAAAACAGCTCCCCAAACCCAGCCAAAAAGCCGGAAAAAAGCCGAGAAAAAGTAGTTGAAACAGCAGAAATCCCCAAAACAGCTCCCCAAACCCAGCCCAAAAGCCGGAAAAAAGCCGGCAAAAAGTAGCTGAAACAGTAGAAATCCCCAAAACAGCTCCCAAAACCAAGCCCAAAAGCTGGAGAAAAGCCGGCAAAGACCTGGCAAAAAGTAGCTGAAATCACTATAAATCTCAAAACAGTTAAAAAAATCAGGTTATTGCTGAAGCGTATAGATTCATTAGTGGGGTAATACAATATATTAAGGGGCAAAATAATAATCCAAAACATAAATGGTATTTGAAAATTTAGCAGAAAATATATTGACTTTGTGAATGAAATTAAGTAATATATGCACATAGAACAAAAACTTTCGAGGTTTTTATCAGAAATGGTGCTTGCACCAAGTTTGGGTTTGAAAAAAGTCCGTTACAATATACAGAGATGTTATGTGTATTGTAATGGACTTTTTAGTTGCGGAAGTAAGAAACGATGAGCTATGTTGCAAAGATAGTCTATGATAAAGATAATCGTGTAACAGAAGAGAACGATGCACATGGGAAAATAAAGGAAATGAGAAACAGAATGAGAAAAATAGTAGCAGCTACAGAAGAAAATAAAGAAGAAATTTTAAAATTGTATAAGATACAGCTAGGCAGGGAGTTTTGTCCATGGGACGATTCTTATCCGGGAATGAAGGAGATTGAGTTTGATCTTGGTAGAGAATCTTTGTTTGTAATGATTGATGGGCAGGAGATTAATGCTGATGCCGAAAGCAAAGAGGATAGAATTATCGCAGCGATTTCAATTGATGATGATCCACAGGTGGAGAGGCTTGATTGCTGGAGCCACAAACTGGCACCCGGAGCTGAGCTTTCAAGACTTGCGGTTCATCCGGATTTTCAGAATCAGAAAATTGCGAGACAAATGCTGGTATTTGGGATGGAAGAGCTCGCAAGGAGAGGATACAAAAGTGTGCATTTTTTAGTCAACAAGCTTAATGTGAAGGCTCTGCGCTCGTATGCAGTGTTTGGATTTGATACAGTGGGTGAATGCAGCCTGTATGGGCAGCCGTTTTTGTGCTATGAAAAGAGTCTGTAAAAAAATATGATTTTTTTGAAAAAAGTGCTTGCATTTTTGAAAACAATCTGATATTATATACGAGTCGCGTGAGACAAGCGACGAAAACAAAATACATGCGGAAGTGTCGGAACTGGCAGACGAGCAAGACTAAGGATCTTGTGATTATTGCAATCGTGTGGGTTCAAGTCCCATCTTCCGCATTATAAAACTAAAAAGGGTTAAGCCTTAGGGCTTAGCCCTTTTTAATTTTAGAAGCGGAAGCGGACCTTGTCCCCATGGGTCCAAGGTCTCCGCTCCGCTCCGGTCGGCGCAGAGCAGACATCCCCCGGATGTCTTGCGCCCCATCTTCCGCAAGGCTTCGGTTGTTGCGGGGCAGGCGCCCATGGTTCAAGGTCTCGCCTCCGGCTCGGTCGGCTCGTGGCATGAGGTCCCCCGAACCTCACTCGCCCCATCTTCCGCAAGACTACGGTCGTGGTAGAGCAGGCTCTCTATAATGATAAGACAGGAAAGGTAAGATTTTAATGATTAGATTTAATAACGATTACAACCGCGGTGCATTTGATTGCATTTTGAAGGCACTGGCGGATACAAATACAACCAGCTATCCGGGATATGGTGAGGATGAGTGGTGCGATAAGGCTGAGCAGATTATTAAGGGGCTTATTGGCAGAGATGATTCCATGATTAAATTTATTCCGGGTGCGACACAGGCAAATTATGTTGTGGTTGCGGCGGCGCTTTCACCGGTGCAGAGCGTGATTGCAGCGGATACGGGACATATCAATTGCCACGAGGCAGCTTCTATTGAGAATACAGGTCATAAGATTCTTGCGCTTCCTAACACGGATGGTAAGATCAGTGCTGCGCAGATCGAGGCGTGTGCCGCAGAGTATTATGACAATGCAAAGCCTGAGTATCTGACAGAGCCAAAGATGGTTTATATCTCATTTCCGACTGAGCAGGGTACTCTTTACACGAAAAGAGAGCTTTGCGATATCAGTGCTGTCTGCAAGAAATACGGCATGTACCTGTTTGTTGATGGTGCGAGAATGGGATATGGACTGGGCTCAGATAAAAATGACCTTACACTTTGTGATTTTGCCATGCTTTCGGATGTTTTTTATATCGGTGGCACAAAGTGTGGTGCGCTCTTTGGCGAAGCGCTGGTTATAAATGCTGAGGATATCAAGTATCGTTTTAAGGCTTATATGAAGCAAAACGGTGCAGTGCTTGCAAAGGGCTGGCTGATGGGCTTACAGTTTGCCACTATGCTTGAGAATGACGATTATTTTGAAAAGACAAAGCGTGCCGATGAGCTTGCCATGCAGATTAAAGCAGCATTTGAACAGAAGAAGGTACCGTTTTGGGTTGAGAGCTTTACAAATCAGCAGTTTGTGATTTTATCGGATGAGCAGAAGAAGACGCTTGCCGAGAAGTACTATTTTGAAGAGATGGAAAGAGAGAAGGATGGCACTGTAGTGCGATTCTGTACCAGCTGGGCCACAAAACAGGAGGAGGTTGATGCACTGGTTTTAGATATATCAAAGCTGGTGTAGTAACAGATTTATAGTTTTTCGTACATTTCGTATAGTTTTTTAAATTTATGCTTGCATTCTTCTAAACTTTTTGGTAGAATAATGCTTGTTCGCAGGAGTGGCGGAATTGGCAGACGCGCAGGCTTCAGGTGCCTGTGGTAGCAATATCGTGTGGGTTCAAGTCCCATCTCCTGCATTAACAGGGAAGTCGGTGAACGGCTTCCTATTTTATTTTGTGCAGATAATTTTGAAAGCCTATTGGCTATTAATGGTCTGTAACCGTTGCCTGCTACACTGAGGGGTACAGCTGTCACAGGAATTTGATTATTATATTGGAGATGGGATTGCAGCGTGAAGAGATTGAATCTATCTTATATTAATGTAATATGTGTGTTTGTTTTGTCCTTTGCTGTTATGGAGTATGTAAATCTTTTGATTGGCAGAGTGGGCGGATTTCCGGTGCTTGCAGGGGTGCTTGTGTCATATTCCGTTATGAGATATGGCAGCATTGCAAGAAAAAATATGGCATGCTACATGGGTATCTATATACTGACATGGTTTATCGGCACGGTAGTGCTCTTTATCTCAAAATACTCAGGCTGGGGCAATATCAAAAAGCTTGGTCCGGCGCAGTATTTCAAGGCACTGTACGGCTCAACCCTGTCAGAGATATGGGGATATTTTTTTGCAATTGTGCTCATGCTGACAGTGATTGTTTCACTTTTTCCGCTTACCGTAATAAAAAGCAGGAAAATATATGCACGGTATGTGTTGGGAAATACGCTTTTTTGGACGATAATACTCATACCGCTTAGGTTTATAGACAAGAAATTTGTCAATCACAAGGTGATGTGGCAGGCCGGCTGTATGATGGCCTTTGCTGTGCTTTTGCTTGTGCTGGAGCTTTTCGTTGTATACAGACTGGTGAAATACAGGTATTGCGATGAACATGCAGACAGGAAAGTGCGCATTCACAGACGCAGGGTTCGAAGGAAAACCATAAAAGCTGTAATAGTCATTGTGCCGGTCGTTGTCATTGCAATTATTGTTGTTTACACATATTTCATGTCGCCTTCAAACGAGCCGGCTGAGTATGAAAAGGTCGCAAGCTGTATCACAAATGATGACAGGCTTGGACCTATGGTTTATGATAGTCAGGTGTATATTCCGATAACCATAGAGCTTGACTATGCAGGGACTGGCAGTCCGCTTGGCTATATTGTATACAAGGATCAGGACTATAGCAGCAGGTACTATGAGGTTGCAGCATCAAACCTCTTATATATGAATAAGAACGGTGACGATACATATTTACAGATGGCGGGCAACGCATCAAATTCATACAAGAAGCTGTCTGTAGTTGAAAAAAGCAATTCATGGAAGGACTGCAGCGTTTTTCTCATGTGGGATGAGGAGTGGCAGTCAGAGTCGCGTTACAGCAAGGATGTCACAGGCTATACGGAGTGCGATGAGGATTTCATAAAAAGTCTTGAGGATACCTTTGGTGCAGTGAAAATAAATCCGGCAGACTTCAAAGACTATGATGCCTATTTTACAATAGAGGGCTACAAATCCATGAAGGATGCCATAGAGAGTGACAGTCATGTGGGCACCTGGGTGGGCTGCATACTGGCAAAAGACGATAAATTTTACTATGGCAGCTACGACAATGAAATCACAGGCGGACAGCTTCAGATGCTGCGCCATGTGCTCGGCGGTAATTGATATAGCATTTAATTTTTGCCGAAAGAAAATTAAAGTAAAAAGAAATAAAAAAAGGATTTTTAAAAATCACGTCGAATAATAACTAGTGTAGAGCATAATTAGTGGAATGTATTTGTTACATTTGTGTGTGAATAGCAGCAGAACATAACGACTGTGACAGCGAGGAGGCAGATAAATGACTATTCGCGAGCAGATAGAAAAACGTGAGCAGGAAATACTTAGTCCGTTCGCATGCCTGAGCATCAACTCAAGAGGCAGGGACTATGATGAGCCGCAGTGCGATATCAGGCCTGTTTTTCAGCGGGACAGAGACCGGATACTGCATAGCAAGGCATTCAGGCGTCTGAAAAATAAGACACAGGTGTTTCTTACACCAAAGGGCGACCATTACCGCACACGTATGTCGCATACGCTTGAGGTGTCGCAGAATGCCAGGACAATAGCCAAGGCACTGAGACTGAATGAGGATCTGGTGGAGGCTATAGCGCTGGGACACGACCTGGGGCATACACCGTTTGGACATGCGGGTGAGCGTATCCTCAATGAGATATACGAGGGTGGCTTTAAGCATAATGAGCAGAGTGTGCGCATAGTGGAGAAGCTCGAAAAGGACGGGGCAGGACTCAATCTGACCTGGGAGGTCAGAGATGGTATGCTAAATCACCAGACCTCGCTCATGCCACACACCTTAGAGGGCAAAATAGTCAGGCTTTCAGACAAGATAGCCTACATAAATTCAGACTTTGATGATGCAATCCGCGCACAGCTGCTGTGCGAGGATGATATACCGCTTGAGATAAGAAACACGCTTGGACACAGCACCAAGGCCAGGCTCAATCATATGGTGCACAATATCATCACAAACAGCATGGGAAAGGACGATATATGCATGTCAAAAGAGTCCGCGCAGGCAATGCAGGATTTGCGTAAATTCATGTTCGCAAACCTCTACAACAATCCAGTCGCAAAAAGCGAGGAGAAAAAGGCCAAGGCGATGCTCAAGCAGCTTTACTTCTATTATATGGAGCATATAGAGGAGCTGCCGCAGAAATACCTCGCCATGCTAGGGCAGGGTGATGACAAGGGGCGCATCATATGCGACTATATATCAGGCATGACAGACCAGTATGCCACCACGAAATTCCACGAGTATTTCGTACCGGTAGCCTGGGAAATCGACGGATATTGATAATTCGTACAGGCTCTTAGCAGCGTAGTGTTAGCCGATTGTAAGAGCTAAGTGCCGCACTGCAGGCGCGCTCGCCGGGCGACACAAATGACAACAAAGATGAACAGTAAGGGGATGATAAAATGCCGTACTACTCTGACGAGCTTGTAGAGGAGGTACGTTCGCGAAATGACATAGTCGATGTCATAGGAAGCTACGTGCATCTTCAGAAAAAGGGAAGTACCTATTTTGGATTATGCCCATTCCATAATGAAAAGACAGGATCCTTTTCCGTCTCACCGAATAAGCAGATGTACTATTGCTTCGGCTGTGGAGCCGGAGGCAATGTATTTACATTTCTCATGCAGTATGAGAACTTTACCTTCCCAGAGGCCATGCAGGAGCTTGCAGACCGTGTGGGAATTGAGCTTCCAAAGCAGGAGATGACCTCAGCACAAAGGAGGGAGGCAGACAGGCGCACACAGCTGCTTGAGATAAATAAAGAGGCTGCAAAGTATTTTTATATGCTGCTTCGTGGACCGAGAGGACAAAGGGCGCATGAGTATTTCAAAAAGAGAGAGCTGTCTGATGAGACAATGCAGAAGTTCGGGCTTGGTTACTCGGACCAGTACAGTGATGATCTGTACAAGTATCTGCGCAGCAAGGGCTATGATGATGAGATACTTAAGGAGACAGGTCTTGTGACGATAGATGAGGTCAGAGGCGGGCACGATAAGTTCTGGAATCGTGCGATGTTTCCGATTATGGATGTGCACAACCGCGTCATAGGCTTTGGAGGCCGAGTGATGGGTGACGGAGAGCCAAAGTATTTAAACTCTCCGGAGACAAAGATATTTGATAAGAGCCGTAATCTTTACGGACTTAATATAGCAAGGAGCACGAGGAAAAACCAGCTCCTTTTGTGTGAGGGCTACATGGATGTCATAGCACTGCATCAGGCGGGCTTTGACAATGCGGTGGCGTCGCTTGGTACGGCGCTCACGAGCGGACATGCCTCACTATTAAAGAGATACACCAATGAGGTGTATCTGACATATGACAGTGATGGCGCCGGGGTAAAGGCAGCGCTGCGTGCGATTCCGATACTCAAGGAGGTAGGCATCACAACAAAGGTCATTAACATGCGGCCGTACAAGGACCCGGATGAGTTTATCAAGGCGCTTGGCGCACAGGAGTATGAGGAGCGTATCAAAAAGGCTGAAAACAGCTTTATGTTTCAGATACGGATCATGCAGGCAGGCTATGATATGGACGATCCCGAGTCAAAAACCGCATTTTATAATGAAATCGCAAAGAAGCTGCTTGGTTTTACCGAGGAGCTTGAGCGGACAAACTATACGCAGGCAGTGTCAAGAGAGTACAGCATACCATACGACGACTTAAGAAAGCTCGTAAACAGTATGGCAATGAAGGGCGGTATCGTAAAGCCCCAGACAAAGCTTAAAAGTGGAATCAATGAGAAAAATAAAAAGGAGGATGGCATGAAGCAGTCGCAGAAGCTTCTCCTCACATGGCTCATAGAGGACAATTCACTTTTTGACAGGATAAAGGGGCGTATCAGTGCAGATGATTTTACCGAAGAGCTGTACCACAAGGTGGCTAAGGAGGTTTTTTCACAGTACGAGACCACGCATACAGTAAATCCGGCCAGGATAGTAAGCATGTTTACCGATGAGGACGAACAGCGTGAGGTGGCAGGGCTTTTCAATGCCACAATCCATCAGGTGGAGGGCAAAAATGACAAGGCAACCGCACTCAGGGAGACTGTTGTCCGCATCAAGCAAAACAGCATAGACTACCGCTCAAAGCATCTGGCACCTACAGATATGGAGGGCATGATGAGGATTATTGAGGATAAACGTGCACTCGAAGAATTGCAAAAAATACCAGAATAAAGAGGAAAATAAAATGGCAAAGAAAAAGGAACAAAAAGACATGGCACAGGAGCAGGAGCTGAGACTGAAATTCCAGCAGAAGCTTATTGAGATTCTTGAGCTTGGAAAAAAGAAAAAGAATATGCTCGAATACCAGGAAATTGCAGATTTTTTCAAGGACTTAAATCTGGATCCGGAGAAGTTTGAGATGGTAATAGATTATCTCGAGCAAAACGGCATAGACGTGCTTAAAATCAGCAATGATGATGACGTGGATGATGATATCATACTCGATGAAGAGGATGAGGTAGAGGTTGAAAAGATTGATCTCTCAGTACCGGAGGGAGTCAGCGTCGAGGATCCTGTTCGTATGTATCTTAAGGAAATCGGTAAGGTACCTCTTCTCTCAGCAGATGAGGAGATTGAGCTCGCCCAGAATATGGAGGACGGAGCGGTAGCAATCGAGAAGATCAATGTACTAAAGGGCCGCCTTGATGGTGCATCGGAAGAGGAAAAGGCTGAGATAAAGGAAGAGATAAAGACACTGCAGAGGGATGTGGACAAGGGAGCAGATGCCAAAAAGCGTCTTGCAGAAGCAAACCTGCGTCTTGTTGTCAGCATCGCAAAGAGATATGTGGGAAGAGGAATGCTTTTCCTTGACCTGATTCAGGAGGGAAACTTAGGTCTCATCAAGGCAGTTGAGAAGTTCGACTACAAGAAGGGCTACAAATTCTCTACATATGCCACATGGTGGATTCGCCAGGCTATCACAAGAGCCATAGCCGATCAGGCCAGAACAATCCGTATTCCTGTGCATATGGTTGAGACGATCAACAAGCTCATCCGTGTGTCAAGGCAGCTCCTTCAGGAGCTTGGCAGAGAGCCTTCACCGGAGGAAATTGCCAAGGAGATGAGCATGCCGGTAGAGCGTGTGCGTGAGATACTCAAGATATCGCAGGAGCCTGTTTCGCTTGAGACTCCAATCGGTGAGGAGGAGGATTCGCATCTTGGTGATTTCATCAAGGATGATAATGTACCGGTTCCTGCAGATGCGGCAGCATTCACACTTCTTAAGGAGCAGCTTGAGGAGGTGCTTGGAACTCTTACAGAGAGAGAGCAGAAGGTACTCACACTCCGCTTTGGCTTAGAGGACGGCAGAGCCAGAACCCTTGAAGAGGTAGGTAAGGAGTTCAACGTCACTCGTGAGCGTATCCGCCAGATTGAGGCAAAGGCACTAAGAAAGCTTCGTCATCCTAGCAGAAGTAGAAAGCTTAAGGACTACTTAGAGTAAGATGATTAGGCTATCCAGAAGAATGAAGGCAGTGGCATCAATGGTCACGGCCGGCTACACGCTGTGTGATGTGGGAACCGACCATGGCTATGTGCCTATTGCCCTGGTGCAGGGTAATATAATACCGAAGGCAATTGCTGTTGATATAAATAAGGGACCGCTTGAGCGCGCCAATGAGCATATAAGGGCAAACGGTCTTACAGAGCAGATTACCACAAGGCTTTCCAATGGGCTTGAAGCGATACACGACGGAGAGGTTGACTCTATTGTCATAGCAGGAATGGGAGGAGAGCTTGTTATTCACATTTTAACCGCAGGGGAGACAGTGTGCAGGTCGGCAAAGGAGCTGATTCTGCAGCCACAGTCGGAAGTGAGCAAAGTCCGTGAATATGTAAGGAACACAGGCTATAAGATAGTTGATGAGGATATGATTTTGGAGGACGGAAAATACTATCCGATGTTCAGATGTGTGCCGTGTGCGGACAATTCCGCATGGGACAATATGGACGAGACAACGGTTACTGTATGCGATTTGTACGGACCGGTACTTATCAAAAACGGTAATCCGGTGCTTCGGAAGTTTCTTGTCAGGGAACACCACAAGCTGGCTGCCATCATGCAGCAGCTAAGGACACAGGAGATGAGTGATTCCATCATGGACAGAATCGAGCAGATAAACGAGATGATGGCATACAATGAGGCAGCATATTCGACTATGGGGGCAATAAGAAATGCAGGAATATAGTGTGAAGGTGACCTTGCCGGATGGACAGGTCATGGCAGTGACAGCATCAGAAAGTGATACTTTAGAAGCCGTAGCAGACAGATTCAAGGATTATTATGAGGATGACATAATTCTTGGAATTGTAAACGGCAGGCTTCGTGAACTGAATAAGAAAATAAAAAGTGACTGTGAGCTTAGCTTCGTGACGACAGCTGACAGGGATGGCAGGCGTACATACAGAAGAAGTGTTGTGCTGCTTTTGCAGAGGGCTATATACGATGTATATGGCAGCATGACACAGCTTCATGTGATGCATTCACTCGGTGAGGGCTATTATTGTCAGCTTGAGAAAAGCGTTACAGAGCATGATATCGACAGGATAGTGTGCAGCATGTACTCATTTGTGGAAAAAGACCTCCCAATTACCAAGCACAGTGCAAAAACACAGTATGCGGAGCAGCTTTTCAAGGAAAAAGGGCAGCATGATAAGGAGAGGTTATTGCACTACAGGAGAAGCTCCAGAGTCAATCTCTATGAGCTGGATGGTGTTGTGGATTATTTCTACGGATTTATGGCACCCTCGACAGGCATGCTCAAATACTTTGATATCGTGCCGTATGAGAGTGGCTTCGTGCTTCTTTTTCCGGGTGCCAACAGCAGGAGCGTTGAGCCACTTGTGACATCAAATAAGCTGTTTCACACGCTGGATGATTCCAGGGAATGGAGCAAGATGCTTGGAATAGGCACGATAGGCTCACTAAATGATGCGATTGCAGCAGGCAGGGGACAGGAAATCATGCTGCTTCAGGAGGCACTGATGGAGCAGAAGATAGGAAATCTTGCAGCGCAGATCGCTTCGGATGACAAAAAGAAATTTGTCATGATAGCAGGTCCTTCATCATCAGGCAAGACATCGTTTGCCAACAGACTGTCAATCCAGCTTATCGCAAAGGGCAGAAAGCCACATCCGTTAAGTCTGGATGACTATTATGTGGACAGGGAGTTTTGCCCGAAGAATCCGGACGGAAGCTTTGATTTTGAGTGCCTTGAATCTATTGATATAAAGCTGTTCAATGAGGATATGAACAGGCTTCTTAAAGGAGAGGCTGTTGATATGCCTTCCTTCAATTTCAAGACAGGAAAGAGAGAGTACCGCGGAAGAAAGCTGACGCTGGGAGCTGATGATATACTTGTCATAGAAGGAATCCACGGCCTGAATGACAGGCTTTCACAGCTTATCCCGCCTGAGCACAAGTTCAAAATCTATATCTCAGCGCTTACACAGCTCAATATTGACGAGCACAATCCTCTTTCCACCACAGATGAAAGACTTATACGCCGGATTGTGCGTGATGCGCGTACACGGGGTACCAATGCCATGGAGACCATCGCCATGTGGCCGTCTGTCAGAAAAGGTGAAAGGGAGAATATCTTTCCTTTCCAGGAACAGGCGGATGTGATGTTCAACTCTGCACTTGTGTATGAGCTTGCGGTACTCAAGGTGTATGCGGAGCCGTTGCTTTTTGGCATAGAAAGAGACTGCCCGGAGTATCTCGAGGCAAAGAGGCTGCTTAAGCTCTTAGACTACTTTCTTCCGATGCCGGCTGACGGCATACCAAACAATTCACTGCTTCGTGAGTTTGTAGGAGGAAGCTGCTTTAATGTTTAAAACTAAAAATCCCGCTCGCAGTATTTATGGTCTGCAAAAGGGAGACTGCATCATATAACAAAATGCAACTGAGATATCTCAGTTGCATTTTTAATGGTGCACCTTGCGGCGCACGTTACTGATAAGTTATTTTACGAAACGCCAATAGGCTTTAGATTATTAAAATATGCAGGACGATAAGCCGGGTTATGTCGTTGAGTGATCATCTATCTAGGACGCCTGTTGCCAGACGCCTCAAGCAACCTACCTAAAGCTGGCGGGCCACGTCAAAGCTTTGTTTCGGTCTTGCTTCGGATGGGGTTTACATGTGCCCTCCCTGTTACCAGTGAGGCGGTAGTCTCTTACACTGCCATTCCACCCTTACCACAAAAGTGGCGGTATATTTCTGTTGCACTGTCCTTAGAGTTTCCTCCACCGGCCGTTAACCGGCATCCTGCCCTATGAAGCCCGGACTTTCCTCACCTGCGGTCTTTCGACACCTGCAGCCGCGATCACCTGTCCTGCATATTTATTTAATATACCAAGCATTTTTCCAAAAATCAAGCCCTTTTACCAACTTTAATAAACGAAATATAAAATGTTTCTTAAAAGACGATAGGTCTATTGACGGTTTTTATCTTCAATATTATCTTAATAATGTAAAGAGCGATTTAAAACCTCAAATTCATAGCGTGGACACTGTATGAGGTAAGAATCTGGCTGTAATGAAAATATAGGGCGAGGCGGTAATATGAGAGAAAAATTTATCAGATTTATGAATGGAAGAAACGGGATGGACGAGCTTGCAAGGGCTGAGTCATGGGTAGTAATGATATTACTTTTGGTTTCAATATTTACAAGGTCGGCGATACTTGATATACTGGCAATAGGACTGATGATACATATGTATTTTCGCGTATTTTCGAGGAATATAAACAAGCGCTATGCAGAGAATCAGAAGTTTTTAAATGCCAGGTATGAGTGGACCGTAAAGGCAGAGCGCAGGAAAAAGCGTTTTGCACAGAGGAAGCAGTACAAGTTCTTCAAGTGCCCTATGTGCAAGCAGGAGGTCAGGGTGCCAAGAGGACATGGAAAGATCTGCATTACCTGTCCGAAGTGCCGGGAGCAGTTCGTGAGACGCAGCTAGTATCTCAATATATACTTGTACATAAGAGCATGGAGAAGAGAAATGTTTGGATATATAACTGTCAATAAGGACACCTTGTCCGAGGAAAATAAAAAAATATATCAAAGCTATTATTGCGGGCTGTGCCAGACAATGAAGTCGCAGTATGGCAGGCGTGCACAGATGGCACTAAACTATGACATGACTTTTCTTATAGTGCTTCTGACAGGCTTGTACGAGCCGGATAGTGTGACGCGGGATGGATTTGTATGCAGCGTGCACCCTACGAAGAAGCGTACACTTCGCACAAATGAGATTACAGAGTATGCTGCAGCTATGAACATACTGCTTGCATACTACAATCTGATAGATGACTGGAAGGACGATAAAAGCCTGACGAAGAAGACATACGCAGAGATGCTGAAAAAGGACTTTGAGAAGGCCCAAAAAGGCTATCCGATACAGGCTAAGGCGATAGAGGACTACATTGCAAGGCTTGCAGAGTGCGAGAAGAGCAATGATACCAATATTGATGCAGTTGCGGGGCTGACAGGGGAGATGCTCGGCGTACTTTTTGCGTGGAAGCAGGATGAGTGGCAGACGGATTTGAAGGAATTTGGCTGCTACATGGGCAAATTTATTTATATAATGGATGCGTATGAGGACATAGGGGATGATGTAAAAAAGAAATCATATAATCCACTTATACAGCTCATGCATTGCTGCAATAATGATCAGGAAAAATTTGACAAATCCTGTCGGCTTATGATGACATCTATGCTTTCAGAGGCAGCAAAAATATTTGAGAGGTTGCCAATTCTCTTACATGCGGATATAATCAGAAATGTTCTATACTCCGGTGTGTGGAGCAAGTATGAGTATATTCAGATGAAGAAAAGGAAGAAACATAAATGATAGATCCATATCAGGTGCTCGGTGTCGGCCGCAGTGCAAGTGACGATGAAATAAAAAAGGCCTACAGGAGCTTAAGCAGAAAATATCATCCTGATGCCAATATCAACAATCCTAACAAGGATCAGGCTGAGGAGAAGTTTAAGCAGGTGCAGCAGGCATATGACCAGATAATGAAGGAAAAGCAGTCCGGTGCTGCCGGAGCCGGTGGATATGGCGGTGCGGGAAGCAGCAGCTCATACGGAGGCAGCTCCTATGGTGGAGCATATGGTGGTGGACCGGGAGCAGGTGATCCATTTGGAGCAGGTGGACCGTTTGGCGGTTTCTATGGCCGCTATACCTACAATAATGCAGGCAGCAGTGCACAGGATGACAATCCAAAGGTGCGTGCAGCAGGCAACTTCATCAGCAACGGCTACTACAATGAGGCACTGAAGGTGCTTGAGGAGGTACCTTTTGCTGAGAGACGCGGAAGGTGGTACTACTACAGTGCCATCGCAAACCAAAAGCTCGGCAACACAGCGACAGCCATAGAACACATACAGCGAGCAGTGTCGCTTGAGCCAAACAACATGCAGTACCGCCAGTTTATGCAGATAATTGAAAATGGTGGCTCGTGGTATTCGGATATGGGAGACATATACGGACGCCCTAGTGGCAGGGGCAGCGAGTGCTGCAGCCTGCTAGCCACATTCCTTTGCTGGCAGATGTTTTGCTGCTAGTATATATTTTAATAACTGAACTAATGATAACAGCCTATGACTCAATGAGACATGGGCTGTTATTTGATATTATGCTGTGGTGTACAGCCTGACAAAGTAGTTATATAGCTTCTAAAAGTTGAAAAAGGTACTGGGTTGTTATATAATTGTACTAAATATACAGGTTGCATCGACAGTGTTTTGTTTAGTTTAGGGGGCAAAAATGGAGAAGTTGAATATACTAATCCTGGATAGCAACAATAAGGACAGACAGGAGTTAAGGGAAATAATCGAGAGCACAGACTCTGATTTTATATACGAGATAATGGAGGTGGCAAATCCACAAAAAGCCGCACAATTGCTTGGTGAGCGCAGAATAGATATCATGCTTACGGAGATTTTTGACAGCATAGAGACCGGGACAGATATCATAGGCTATGCCAGAGAAAAAGGTGTCAATCCTCATATACATATAGTGATTGTAAGCAGACAGCGTGATTTTGAGAGCGCCCGAATGGCGATAGAGCATGGAGTGGAGCTGTATATCTTAAAGCCTGTTGCACTGACAGAGATTGCGTCGTGCATGGCACAGATGATTTGTGAGATACATGATAGCAGAAAAAATGAAGAACAAAAAAACAAGATGACATTTTTTATGTGTGGATTTTTGCTGTCGCAATATATTGCAACAGGAAACAGGCGGTATATGGACGAGCTTATGAGGTTCACACAAATGAATGATTTAAACTCTGCCCAACATGTGAGTAATATCATGCTTTTGTGGGTAGACAGTGCATTTTGGAATGAAAATGCCGATAAAGTCATTGATAGAATAAATGAGAGCTTTGCTTCAAGGGCAGAGGCTGTCAGCCTGGGCGGCAACTATGTGCTCATCCTGCTTCGGGAGAATCATTACAGCAGGTTAAGCTATATGGCTGAGGGCATATACTATATGCTTACTGAGGTGTATGGTCAGCAATGCTATCTTGCTGTTGGCGCAGGTATAAATGATATCTATGAGATACACGGCAGCTGTCAGAGGCTTCTAAAGCTTATGGAAAACAGATTTTTTGCTGACAACAATGGCATCTACTACGAGGATGATGATGAGCTTGTCGAACGTGATGAATCTGAGAGAGCGGAGTGTATAAACAAGCTGCTTATGTACATCAGAAAGAGGGATATCGAGCTTGTCAGAAGAGAGTATGGGCACTTGAAGCACATGATGTTTCAGAATAAATCGGACTCCGAGACATTTGTGAAGTTTGTTTTTGCAGAGATTGCGCTTGAGCTGGACAATGCAGCTCATGGAAGTGTCTATGGACTGGGTAAGAAACAGGTCGAGAAGCTTTTTGAGGCAGAATCTCTAAACGAGTTATATAATATCTTAGAAGAAAACATCTGTAATTATGGGGAAAATATCGCTACAGATGACAAGCAGATCCGAAAGGATGTAGCACTGGTCAAGAGCTATATCAAGACGCATCTGTCAGAGAAGATAAACCTGGAGAGCCTTGCAGATATGGTCTTTCTTTCACCGGGGTATTTGAGCCTTATTTTCAAACAGTCGACAGGGGATACAGTCAGTCATTACATTATCTCCCAGCGTATAGATGAGGCAAAGAGACTGCTTGAGACCACCAATATGAAGGTTAACCAGATTTGTGAGAAGGTAGGCATTGATAATGTATCGTATTTTGGACAGCGGTTTAAGTTGTTTTATGGAATGAGTCCAAGCGAGTATAGAAAGCGCAAAAAATCCGGGGGTGAGGTAGAACCAGATTAACATATGAAGAAAAGATATGAAAATAATGATACAAATCTAAAAAAAATTATATTTACGAAAAGTATCGAAAGTATATAATTATATATATATCGAAAAAGGTCTAAGAGAAGAATCGCATGGAGAGTTGATGATGAGAATGATGAGAAAAATGTTCAAAAGAATAGTCAGCATTGTGATGGCATTGCTTGTTATATTGGGAACAGCAGTTTATGGGGGAAGTGTGTTTGCGGAGGAGCAGGCAGATAGTGGAACAACATCATTAGATAGTGGCTATATTTATCTGAATCCTGAGGGAATGGATTTAAATTCCGAATCGCACTGGTGTAATTGGACAGAAGGCCAAGATAAAGTATATTTTGGAATAGTACAAAGCAATTATGCGGTAAGAGAAGGTGATTATGATTCGACTGCCAAATTATGGAGGTGGAAAATTGAAAATTTAAATTTACCATCGAGTGGTACGGTGAATCTCTTTTTTACATATTCAAATGACTGGGAAGGCAAAATAAAACAGAAGCCTTACTATAGAACAGCTGAATACACAATGGAAGTGTCATCTATTGGTGGAAAAGTATTTGTACAGAAGAATGTAACAAGTAGTGATGTAATTGATAAGCAGCCAGTCTATGCATTAAAAGAGCTTTCATCATATGCAGGCAAGACTTTATCAGTTGTAGATATGACCGGCTCTGGCATTGGCATAAAGGCTTTATTTAGTACAGATGGTTCTAATTTTGATACAGATAAAGCTATAGTCATGACAGATAATAAGGTGACAATACCTGAAAATGGTGTATATCCATATCAGTATGTCAAGTTTATTACAAATGATAATACTGAGCTTCTTGCGTCTACAAAAATTGAAGATGCTATTAATAATGGAAGTATACTATACTATGGAGTTAGAACGGATTCTGATGGAATAATAAAATCTGTATGGAGTAAAGATAAGAAAAATTCATCTGCACCGACAATTACAAAGCTATATTTTAAACAAACTGATTTCCCTATTGACGAAAAAGATAGTATAAAAGTGAAAATAGGGAATGGTATTTATGAAAATGTTATTCTAGAAGATAATACAATCCTAAGCTATGACCTCACTGGAAAAACATTATCATCAGACACTATTATAGAAGTGGAAAAAGATAATATTATCTATAGATTTTATCCAAATAGAAACCTGAGTTTGGTTACTATAGATAGTGACGGAAATGCTGGGTTAAGTATATATAGAAATAACCCTAGTGGTACATATACAGTATATTATGATGCAACATTATCAAAACTGTCCTATGAAGGTACAAATGATGTGAAAAATGGTGGAAAAGGAATTCCATATCCAGATAATGCGGCGAGGGTTTATTATTATGCCACAAACGGAACGAAACCAATAACTGGGGAAATGAAATTAGATAATAAAGAAGGCTATCCAGATGTATATAAGGTTGATCTTCCGGATGGATATGATCAGGTAAGATTTGCAGCTTATAATGTCCAGAATGAGAAACCATCGGATAATGGTGACGCAACAGATTTGGTAACTATTCCAGGTAATTTGATGAATCCATGTTATTACGGTGATTCAAGTGATGATGTTATTTACAAAGGTGGAAATCGTGGTGGATATTGGGATGAGGCTTATACTGTAAGAGATCCTGAAAAAGAAGCAGAACAACATAATAGTAAAGATGTTGTAGACATTAATGAAGGCACCTTTACAAGAAATGCGAGCACTTTATATGTAAATTCAACATTTTATGATTATTATACAGATTATGAATTGAACGGAAAAAACAGAGATGATTATGATCAAAATAATCCGGCGGCTGGTTCGCAAAGAAGTTATGTTACCTTCCGTCAGTTTGACCAAGCACTCAGTAATTACTATAAAAATAAAAATGTAAGTATACCGATTTATACAGGTCATTTTCAGCCGGATTATAAAGAAAATAATAGCCAGTGGGGTAATCCTTTTTCTGCAATCGCCGGTACATTAGACCTTTATGGATATAATAAAAATAATCAAAGTGGTTTTATGTCTACGAATAATTCAACATTGGATGCGAATGGAAAAGGCAAATACTATGATTCCGCAGCGCAAGGATTGGTAGCAAATGCATTAAGTGAAAACAATCTAATGACTTCAGATAACAATGCATTAGAACCACATTTTAATGAAGAATTCCTTACAGGAGATAATAGCAAACACACAGCTCTTGCAAAAGTATACAAGAATGTATCCTTTCCATTTACAAAACAAAAAGTAGATGATAAAGGAGATAAGAACGACAATAGTGGTGTTGAATACTGGTATTTTGATAGTGCAGATACAACATTGGCAATGCGTACTGACAAAGAATCAGGAAGTTATTATTTGAAGGATGTAGGTCACCAGGATTGGTCAAAAAATGTAAATAGTTCCAGTAATACTAGTGGAGTTTCCAATACTTACGGTTTCTTCCCATTTAATGAAACAGCGGCGAAATGTAGTGCCAGCAATTACAATTATGGATTTGGTACGAAGTTAGAATTTAAATTCCGCCTGACAGAAGATGGACAGGTAGTTGGAACAGATGGAAGTAAACATCCAATCAAATTCAACTTCTCCGGTGATGATGATGTCTGGGTGTATGTAGATGGAAAGCTTGCACTGGATGTTGGTGGAGCACATGGAAAAGTAACAGGTCAGATTGACTTTAAAAACAAAATAGCAACAGTTAGCAATACAAAGAAAAGTCAGAATGAATCTTCAAATGAAGGAGCGCCTACCACGAGTAGTTTTGAAATTAAAGGTTCGAATTCAGATGAACATACACTTACCATGTTTTATATGGAACGTGGTATGTGGGAATCAAACATGAAAGTATCCTTCAACTTCCCGGATGAAAATGAATTCGCTGTGGAAAAGAAAGTTGATACAACAGGTGTGAATACAGATTTATTCCCGGCATCATTGTTTGAAGATGCTTCCGTATTCCCATTCACGATTCAAAATCAGGCAACACATTATGCACCGAAAGCAACAGAATCTTCCGATGCAAAAAGTCCTAAAACTTATAATGATAGTTTTTCAGCAGAAAAGTTATCAAAAACATCTTCACAAAATACATTTGAAACTAAAGATGAGATGGCTGGTCAGAAAAATGTGGTTTACTGGAAGGCAATACGTGATGATGCGGAAGGAGAATATGTTAACAAAAGATTTGGAATCATACAACCGGCAAAAGGAGAAACATTTGATGCATCTGATACAAATGCATTCTTGCAATTCAAGATGTACTATGACTATCAGGACATTCCGGGACTTACAAGTACCTATCTGGAACTGGAAGATTCCTTGGGACGAAAAATAGGAGGTTATCTTTCAGGAAAGACTTACGGAAACAGTAGTCTTGTACAGAAAAAATGGAATACGATTCAGGTTGACTTGAGTAAACTACAGGGAGATAAGACATTTGATTATTCCAAGATAAAAAATATCAAATTTAATTATAATTTCGAGAGAGATATTTACTTGGATGATTTTATATTCATTCCTTCCGTTGTAGCAGCAGCCAAAACTGGATTTGTAACACAACAACAGGATATTCCGGATTATGGTTCTGCGACAAGTGGAACGTTGAAATATCCGGAAGGAGCACAGTATACATTATCTAAAAAGGATGGCTCATCAAAACTGTACAGAATCGACAGTGACGGAATTTTCGCTTTGGCAGATGGAGAGACGGCAACATTTAGTGATCAGTTTAGACGAGGAAGCTACATTGCTGTATCGGAAGATGTGGATTCATCGGTATTTGATACGACATGGACACTTTATGAAAATGGACAGGCTGTGTCAACAATGGGAACAGGAGATACGGTGGAAAATGAAAATCCTATTCCATCAGTCCAAAATGTTAAAAGCAATACAATTCGAGATGGTCGTAAAGAAAAATATAATTCTGGTTCAAATGGTAATAATGTAAAAATATCTAATAAAGGATATACTACTACCGGATATGCGAAGAATCAAGATTCTAAGAAGACAGAAAATAAAAATACAATTGTTTTCAGATCATATGCAGATCCTGACAATCAGACGACAATGACAAAGCTGAAAGCAACAGTTGTCAATAAAGTAAAAACCGGAAAAATAGAGATTTGGAAAGGAACTGCAGAAGGATCAGATAAATTGACGGATGAGTATACATTCCGTGTAGAGTTCAGTAATGTTGCAGATCTTTCACTGGAATCTAAGAAGATTGTAAAGGAATATACAATCAAAGCTGGAGAGTCAGTGACTATAGAAGGAATTCCGGCAGGAACAGACTATAGAATCAGTGAGATTAACAGTAAAGATGGTTCAACACTGGAAAGTGTAATTGTGAAAAATAATAATACATTCGATGCAGGATATGATCCGGTTACGAAAGTTGTTTCCGGTAAGGTGATTGCTTCTAGTGATATGAAAGGGGATGGAATAGGAAATCCAGATACATCATCGGATGCTACAATTATTACTTTCAATAATACGTTAAAACCTACAATCAATCTTAATCTTACAAAAGAGTGGAAAAATACAGAGGGTAAGGGTATCACACTTCCAGATTCAATTAAGATCCGGCTTCAGAGAAGTAGCGATGCTGGTAAAAGCTGGGAAACAGTTAAATACGATGGAACAAACGAAACAATAACACTTTATCAAGGATATGACAGAAAGTGGAGTTATCCATTCAAAAATCTGGATCAATATGTGAATTATAGAGCAGATCCAAAGGTTCCATATATCTATCGAGTTGTAGAGGTATCAGGAGACGATGAAAGTGAGACAGAGATTGAAAGTGGCGGATATCTGAATGATAAGTACAAAGTAGCTTACAGTGAGAATGTTGATTGTTCAAAGATTTCCACAGAGACTCCGGAAAGTAAAACACAATCCTTTACAATAACAAATACTTACAGTCCTAAGACAAATATTAAGATCAAAAAACAGGATGCATCAACTAAGAAACCACTGGATGGTGTAGAGTTTAAACTGGAAAAGATGAAGAAAGATACATCGACAAACAAGCTTGTAGTTGATGATAGTTTCAAAACCAAATCAGTAACAACAGGTGACAGTGGTTCTCTTTCAGGAATTGCAGAATTCAAGGATCTGGAAGATGGAACCTATCGTCTGACAGAGACAAAAACCGTAGCCGGTTACAATTTATTAAAGGATCCAATAACCATTAAAATAAATAGGAATCAAGAAGATGGAACAACAGTGGATGGACAGCCATATGACTTCACCACAGATGAGAATACGATAGAGCTTCAAATCAGCAACCGTATGAAGTTCCTTCTACCAAAAACTGGTGGTTATGGAGCAATGTTATTCATATTATGCGGAATGGCGCTAGCAACGCTATGCTGCTTGATATTTTTCTTGATTAATCTTAGAAAGGAGGTACAATACTCCAGACATAAGAGACAAAGAAGAAACGCGATTGGCAAGTAACACCTGCCGGTCGCACGTAACACAACAACAATGAAAAAGAAATAAGAGAGGAAAAAAGCATGAAAAAATTTAAAAAAATGTTGGCTGGTCTCCTAGGCGCAGCCATGGTGCTGACATCATTCGGCACACCAGCTTGGGCAGAAAGTAAAGTAGACACACCACAAAAAACAACTGCGACAATTGATACTAAAAAAACCGGTAGTATCACAATTCACAAGTATGAGTATAATGGAAACACGACACTGTTGCCAGACGGTACAGGTGAGACTACTGATGCAAGCCAGGTACTATCGTCGGATGCAAAACCATTAGCCGGTGCTGGCTTCACTATTTATCAGATTGCAAATGTTGATGATTTAACAGACTATTACAGCACCAATCCATCAGAATTACCAAATGTTGATAATTATGTTGATCAGAATGCGACAACAAAGAAATGGAGTATTAAATCTGATGTTACAGTTAAAAAAACCAGCGTCGAGAAGAAAACAGATAATAATGGTGTAGCAACATTTGATAGTCTTGAATTAGGTTTTTATGTTGTAGTAGAGACAACTCAACCAGACAAGGTAACAGAGCCTATTAAACCATTCATCGTATCAGTTCCAATGACAACAAAGAATGGTGGCAACTGGTTATATGATGTAAATGTATATCCAAAGAACTCTACAGCATATGGTTCAGTGAAATTAGTTAAAAAAGGCAATAATACAGACCTACTTAAGGGCGTAACCTTTGTATTACAGAAAAGCATTGATGGTGTATGGAAAAATGTTACAACTAGTGAAGAGAATGGAACAGAATTAAACCTGACAACAGATGATAATGGTGTAATAACAGTTTCAGGTCTTTCACAGGGAAGCTATAGATTTATAGAGAATGATATTGACAGTAAGCTTCCGGGATATATTTTAGATGGAGCTAAGACATATGAGTTTTCAGTAGGAAGAGATAAACAAATAACTTATAATGGTAAAACAGAATCTAATGTAACTATAGATGCAAACAACGAAAAGCCTGACATGAAAAAAGAGGTTCAGGATAGAACAACAGGAAATTGGGAGCATGAGTCTGATTACAATGTAGGAGACTTTGTACCATACAAGATTACAATTAATGTTCCAAATAATATCACACAGTTAAAAGATTTTTCACTTACTGATAAACCAACTGGACTTGAGGATATGACAGATTCAGATTTTAGTGTAAAATGTAACGATGCAGAGATTACTAATACAGACAATAGTGTATATACTTTAACAAAAAATGATGATACAAAGGGATTTACAATAAGCTTTGTGCCGACAGCGATGGGTAATTATGCAGGACAGCAGATTGTAATAACATATAATGCTAAGTTACTTGATACAGCTGTAAAGACTACAGAAGGTAATCCTAATACAGCAACATTAGAGTATTCAAATAAGATATTACCAGAGACTGATGATGGCTCAAATCCAAATAAACCAAGTGATACTGTTGGAAAAGATAAAATTGAAGATAGTACTGTTGTTTATACATTTAAGCTAAAAATTAACAAAAAAGCAAACAGTGCAGATGGTTCACCATTAAGTGGAGTTATATTTGATTTATACAAGAAGGTTCCTAATGGTACACAGGGAGCGTTAAGTGATGAGGATGCTGCTAAATTTGGCTTCACAAGAGGTACATGGAAGAAAGTAGAGACATTAACAACAGGCAGTGATGGAACAATTGATACATCTGCTAAAACAGGTTATGCAAATGGAGATTATTATCTTGTAGAGACAAAGACTGCAGAAGGATACAACTTATTAAAATCACCGGTTACAGTTAAGCTAAATATTGCTTATACAACAACATGGACAAAGACTGATGACTGGACTGTAGACTCGGATGGAAATAAGACATTGGTAAAACATTCAGAGAGCAAATCAACATTTGCTGCAGGAGAGGGTGCTACAGGACAAGTAACTGTTGTGAAGGAGAATGATACAACTACAGACGGTACAATGACCGTAACCATCATCAACCGCAAAGGCTTCACCCTTCCAAAAACCGGTGACATCGGAACTGCAATGTTCCTTATCATTGGTATCGGTGGTATGCTCGCTGCAGTATACATCATGCTCAGAGGAAGAAAGAGAGCCTAACCAATGGCAATAGCCATAGAAAGTTTAGATAAGATTTAACCGAATAAAGTGCTCCTACAGAGCAAAGGGATGAATAACCTTCGTACATACAGACTTACATGTCTGCGTGTGCGGAGGTTACCATTCTATTTTACATTTTTGAAACGATAAGCTAACATTTATTCAAACTTGCAATCAGACAGCTATGCAGCTTATGCTGTTGTGGGTTTGAATAAATGCTATCAGAAGCCTTAGGTATAGGAATAAAAGCTATGAAGAAATTGCGAATAATCTTTTGCGCCATCCTCTTTTTCACCGGAATGTCGATTGCGCTCTATCCATATATCAGTAACCGTATAAATGAAAAGAATGCTAGCTCTGCTATCACAAGCTACGACAGTGAGGTGAAGCAGCTGGACGAGGAAAAGGTGGATGCCTTAAAGGAGGCTGCGACCAAGTACAATAACCAGCTGAGTACTGTGGTGTCGGCTGAGAGCACAGAGAGTGAGAGCAGTGCGGTAAGCTATGCAGACCTCGTGGATGTCGGGGAGTCACTTGGCTATATCACTATTCCAAAGATTGATGTGAATCTGCCTATATATAGCGGCACGAGTGATGATGTACTCGCAAAGGGTGTTGGTCATATGGAGCAGTCCAGCTATCCGCTCGGCGGCGAGAGTACTCACTGCGTTCTGACAGGCCACAGAGGTCTTCCGAGCGCGGTGCTTTTTACGAATCTTGATAAGCTTGAGATGGGCGATGAGTTTTACCTGCATGTGCTCGATGAGATTCTTGCGTACAAGGTGGATCAGATTAAGGTAGTCGAGCCTAACGAGTCGGGAGACCTTGATATAGTGGAGGGGAAGGATTACTGTACACTTGTCACCTGTACACCGTATGCGATTAATTCGCATCGTCTTCTGGTGCGCGGTGAGCGTACTGAATACACAGGCGAGAAGAAGAGTGAGACAAAGAATCAGATGCAGTCTGGCGCACTCACGAAGCGAATAGTGGATGTGTGGCCGTGGATGCTTGTGGCACTTGCTGTGGCAGGTACACTTGAGACTGTGATTTTTATTATAATTGTAAGGCGCAGAAGAAGAGAGAGGAACGAGTAATATATGAAGGGTTATGAGAAGGCCGCTCAGGCTATACAATCTGTGAAACAGGTGATTATTGGAAAAGATGACTGTGTGCTTGCCATCATGGAGGCTATTCTTGCAAACGGGCATATACTGATTGAGGATATTCCGGGCGTGGGCAAGACGAGCATGGCGCTTGCGTTTGCGAGGGTTTTGGATATGAAGCAGAGCCGTGTGCAGTTTACACCTGATGTACTGCCTACAGATATCACAGGCTTTTCCATCTACAGGAAGGAGCTTGGCAGGTTTGACTATGAGGAGGGCGCTGTCATGTGCAATCTGTTTCTGGCCGATGAGATAAACCGTACATCGCCAAAGACACAGTCCGCGCTTCTTGAGGTGATGGAGGAGCGCACGGTGACGGTGGATGGTGTGACTCATCCGGTGCCAAGACCGTTTCACGTTATCGCTACTGAGAACCCTATTGGCTCTGCAGGTACACAGATGTTGCCGGAGTCGCAGCTTGACCGTTTTATGATAAGCATCAGCATGGGATACCCAGACAGGGCGGATGAGCTTGATATTCTGATGAGCCGTGACCATGGCAATCCTATGGAGGATATCATGCCGTCCATTCACACCGATGAGCTCGTTGCGATACAAAAGGAAGTGGAGAGTGTATTTGTTCACAGGACAGTTTATGAGTATATTGTGAGCCTGGTGGAGGCCACGAGAAACAATGACAGGATAGAGCTTGGAGTCAGTCCGCGTGGTGCGCTTGCACTTGCCAGGATGAGCAAGGCGGCTGCTTATGTTGAGGGGCGTGAGTATGTGTTGCCGCGTGATGTGGCTTCTGTGTTTATCAATGTGGCGCGTCACAGGATTGTGTTGAGTGCGCAGGGCAGGATGTACAATGAGTCTGCGCAGGATATTCTTACTGAGATTTTAGCGTCGGTGAAGCAGCCCAAACCGCAGACAGAAGGCAGATAGCCTGTCTGATTTTCGGAGGTATTGATGAAGAAAAAGGTTTCTTACATAGCTTTAATTATATGTACACTCGCAGTTGCACTGTTCTGGGACAATGATATAGCGCGCACACTGCTTTCATTTGAGCTTTTGCTTGTGCCGTGTCTGTTTATGCTTTCCGTTTATCTGGAGCGCAATCTGAGTGCGTCTTTAGTGGTGCCGGACAGATATGTGCCAAAGGGAGAGAAGTTTGAGGTGGATGTGCATGTCTCAAATGCTTCTGTGCTTCCGATGAGCACTGTACCTGTCACGCTTTTGTGTCACAGCAGGATTTCAAGCAGGGAGAGTGCCTATACGCGCGATGCCTTTGTTACGCCGGGCTCAGGCTCTTCGCTTTGCTTTTACCTGCGTACCGGCTACTGTGGTAAGCTGTATTTCAATATAGGAAAGGTCGCAGTGAAGGATTACCTGAGCCTCTTTACGCGCGAGTGCAGCGTTTCGGAGCATAGCTCGTCAGTATTTGTGCTGCCGAGAATCCATATGCTTGATATGGCGCGTGTGCTTGGGCTTTCGGAGTCGGTGGACGGTGAGCTTTTTTCAAAGCTGCGCCATGGTGAGGATTCATCAGAGGTGTTTGATATCAGACAGTACAGGAGAGGGGATTTGTTCCACAGCTTTCACTGGAAGCTTTCCGCAAAGACGGATGATTTCATGGTGAAGGAGTACAGCCTGCCGATGAATGAGACTGCATTTATCTTTGCCGATATGTCATATAAAGGCACCGGCGATGAACGTGTCAGTGTGATGGATACTTTTCTTGAGATACTTGGCTCTGTGTCGTGGTCTATGGCAGCAGCCTCTATGAAGCATAATGTCATCTGGTGGGATGATAAGGAGAAGCGCATCATGAGCCGGTTTGTGGCGAGTGAGTCTGATACATACTCCATGCTCGAGCAGCTTTGTGAGTCGGGCATATATGAGGAGCATATGGATGTGGAGGCACTCTATGAGAACAGGGAGATTACGGCTGACAGCAATACGATGCGGCTTGGCATGGATGGCAGCTTTTATCACAACGGTGTGCGCGTGAAGCATATTGATTATGACAAGGTGGATGAGGAGCTTGCAGGATGGGAGATTTAGAGCTTGTAGGAGCTACACTGCTCACGAAGCCGGGAAATAAGGGGACACATGCTCTATGGCCTATGACGGCCATGTGCTTTTTTTCAGTGATGGCGCTTTTTAGGATTTTTCTGTATGCGTTTTCAGTGTCTGTAAATTATCTGGTGCTTGCGGCTGTAGGGGCAGCCATTTGTGTGTGGTTTACATTTATATTTGAATACAGGGCTTTGGTTAGATATCGCTTTTTCGTCCTTCTTTTTAGCATCATGCTGTGGTGCTTTGGCATTCTGCTTGCGCAGGAGGCTTTTAAGAAGGGCTTACTATATACCTTTAATTGTATTGCCGGTCAGATGAACCGGACTTATCAAAGTGGCATAACTCTCATTTCAGATGCCGGAACCGGGGCGACCATTTTTTTTGGTTTTATGTTTTTTGCGGTTGCCTGGTTGATGGCTGAGGCTGTGATTAAGAGGCAGGATGGAGCCATGTTTTTGTTTGTGGCTTTTCCTGTGGTGATATGCTCACTGCTTAGTGGTGGAAGGATTTCAAAGGGAGCTTATTTTGTGCTGCTCCTCTGTTTTTTATGTACATATGCAGGCTCGTCTGTGCGCGTGAGAAGAAAGCTCTGGGGCAAGGGCGATGAGGCTGTGTTTGATACGAATGTGAAGGAAGCCAGACGTGCTGCCAATATGCTTGCGGCTTTTTGTGCAGGCTTAGGTGCTGTTGTGGTGCTTTTAGCTTTTTTCGTGGTGCGGCCGGCTGTAAATGCTCCGCTTTCCGTGGTGTCTGATGTGACTGCTCCTGTGAAGAGCAGCGGTCTTCAGTTTCTGTACAGGTTTTTGCCGCAGGTTTCAGGTGGCAGGCTCAATCTATCGCTCGAGGGCGTGGGAGGCGGCGTGTCTGACGGTGTGCTTGGCGATGTGGACGGTACCGCTTATGATGAGGTGGAGTCGCTTAAGGTGACTGTCAGTGAGAAGCCTACGGAGATTCTTTATTTAAAGGGCTATGTGGGTGCAGACTATACGCCAAACAGGTGGAGCATGGGCGATGCAGACAGCCTGACAGATGCGGCGCTAAACTGGAAAACGGATGGTGATTCGCTCCTTTATATCCAGAATATGCCATTTCTTCGGATGATGTATGTGCAGAGCCGTATGGATGGTGCAGCTTTAGATGGTGCAGGCGATGGGGATGGCTCTGATGCCGAGGAAGCTGTGTCTTCACGCACAATCTCAGTCGAGAGGCTCAATGCGAATACTGCATACACCTATGTGCCTTATCAGGCTTACCTGAATGATTACTATAATATTTTGGGCGGTGACTGCTCGGTGCAGGGGCAGACTGCACAGGATGACCGGTATGAGTACTTTGAGAACAGCACATACATGGATACGATGAAGAAGTGGATGGATGTGGATGCTTCTGCTTCCGATAGCGGTGACACAGCAGGCTCAGGCAGTGGTGCGGCTGGTTCCGATGGTGGTGACTCAGCAGGTGCGCTTGGCTCGTACAATCACCGGAATATGCTTGATGAGCTGGAGGCTTCATACGAGTCGTATGTGAATACCCACTATACCGATGTGCCTGAGAGCCAAAAGCGCATCGAAAAGCTTTGCAAAAAGAAGAAAAAGGAGTGGGACAAGAAGCTAGAGGGAAATCTGAGCGATACGCAGAAGCAGGATCTTTCATATGAAAAGATTGATGATGTGAAGAATTTTGTTGTGAGGACTCTGTGGGAGAGGTGTGAGTTCTCCAAATCCGCTTCAAAGATTTCTGATGATGAGGATTACATAGAGCGCTTTATGTTTGAAAAAAAGAAGGGTGATTCCACTGCCTTTGCTTCGGCGGCTGTTGTGATGTTCCGCTCCTGCGGCATACCGGCGCGCTACGTGGTGGGCTATGCGGCTCCTGCCAATCTGTTTTCGGGACAGGCTGACGGCTCGTATATGGCTGTGCTTCAGGATGACAATGCGCACGCGTGGGTGGAGATTTACATGCCTGACTGTGGCTGGACTCCTGTGGAGACGACTCCGGGCTTTGCCGGCACGATTGACAATCTCGATATGCCGGAGGCTGACACAGAGGATACGGAGAGTATTGCGGACAAAAAGGACAAGGATGGTGACCGTGACGGAGAGGATACAGCGGGTACCGGGGCCGATATGAAGCGCATCAGGCAGCTTAAGCTTTTGCTTGGTACGGTGTGTGGCATATTACTTGTGGTAATTGCGGTCATACTGCGAGTATGGTATGTGAAGAGACGCACGCTTGCGCTCGATAAGAGGCTTTCACCGGGCGAGAGAGTCAGAATCATATTCATAAGCTTTTATGAGCTGCTTGAGAGGGATGGCAGGCTGGCTGCTAAGGCTGGCGCTTGTGTGGATGCCGCTGGTATGGATACCACAAGGCCTGAGTTTGTTGATGCGGTGCTGGATGCTTATCCTGAGCTTGTAAGGAGTGATTTTGAGAGGTTTATGGAGCTTGTGCTTATGGCCAATTATGGACCTGATAAGCTTGAAGTCAGTGATTGTGAGCTTGCAGTCGTGATGTATAAGAGGCTTAAGAAGCTTGTGGCGCGAAAGACTGTGGTCAGAGTGTATTTTTAATTATTAATAAATAAAATGCGGTCATATGACCGCATTTTATTGACATATGAGAAAAAATAATATATCATACATATGGAGGTGGGGGAGTGAATAATATAGCTAACATATCGGATATAGCCATATTTCTTGAAAATGCAAAAGCGCTTATTTCAGCAGCTAGATATGATTTTGTTCCAAGGAGAAAGAATATGCAGTCTCTTGCACAGCACGGTTTAACAATCACTGATGCAAAGGCAGAGCTTCTGGAACTTGTTGTGAGGGATTATTATAAGGGACCAAAGCAGGACTTTAATCCGGATAAGCCGGGGGACATATGGGAATTTAAAAAATATATTGCCGGAAGATTGTTTTACATAAAGCTAAAAATCACGCAGGAAAATGGAACAGACATTCTAAAGTGTCTCGGTTTTCATGAGGATGATTTCGCATAGGTTATAGGAGGTGGAGTCAATGAAAAGATATTGTGAAGAATGCAAAAAAGAAGTTGAGACTACAATAGTTACAAAAAAAGAATCTTATAATGTATGCGGAGAGATGATAGATGTAAACGCGCAGGTGCTTGTATGTGCTGAGTGCGGAGAGGAATTATTTTCTGAGGAATTAGATAATGCTACTCTTATTAATGCATACAATGAATATCGTAGGAGGCATAAGCTTCTTCTTCCGGAAGAAATTAAAGAAATAAGACAGCAGTATGGACTAAGCCAGAGAGGCTTTTCAAAATTATTGAACTGGGGAGATAAGACTATCTGCAGATACGAGAATGGTTCTTTACAGGACCGGGCTCATAATAGTCTTTTGATTTTTTTGAAAAATCCTGAGAATATGAGGTCATATCTTACAGAAAATGAGATAGACATTGATGAAAAGCAGAAGACAAATTTGCTTGATATTGTAGAAAAACTCGAGCAGAATTTGGAATACAGAGAAAATAGAAAGTTTTTTGATGAATTTTTCTCCGAAACTCCATGTGAGGAAAATGGATTTAAAGGTTTTGATTATGAAAAATTGTGTGCAATGGTTTTATTTTTTGCAAATAAAAGCACAGAGCTGTTAAAGACAAAGCTGATGAAGCTGTTAAATTATTCAGACATGATTTTTTATAAGGAAAATGGTATTTCAATATCAGGCTTAAGGTATGCGCATTTACCATATGGCCCGGTTCCTGAAAATTTTGATATGCTTTTTGGAAGGATGGCAGCAGACCATTTGGCTCATATTGAGGTGGCTTATGATAATGGATATGAAAAGCATCAGGTGATTCCTGAGTGTGATATGCCAAAGGGTGTTTTATCCGATGAGGAAAAGAATGTGCTTGAACGTATTTATTTGAAATTTAAGGATTTTGGTTCAGTTGATATATCAAACTATTCACATAAAGAAAAAGGTTATATTGCTACTAAGCAGGGAGAAATAATCTCTTATTCATATGCGAAGGATATTTGTTTAAATTAGATAGCATGAAATGAAAATAGAAGCAGCTTCCGGATTAACCGGAAGCTGCTTCCTTTAAATAGTGTACAATGTGCAAATTTTATTCCATTGAATCCGGAATACCATCATGATCCAAATCTGCCATGTCTGCTCCGTGTGCACCGATATCCACAGTGTTTAAGGTGCGTCTTTTAAGTCTTGCGGCTTCAGACTGCTTTAGCAGATAGTTCTTTATCTCGCGTGAGTGCTTTACGTGAACGAGCTTAAGCTCAGGGTTTGTAACGTCGCCTGTGTAGCAGACTATGGTGCCGAGCTTAAAAATGCGCTCCATCAGTGATGTGGTAAGCTTTACATCAGCTACCTTATACATGTAGCAGTCATCCTCTGTGGTGCTTAAGAGTCCGGACTCTACAGTGATAAAGGACGGTGTGACGGTATATTTTGTGAAAGTCCACGGCAGACCGAGAAACAGCAGTCTCTTTCTCTCTTTAAAGATTACAGCATCGTCATCATCGATTGCGCCGGCGGTGGTGTTTTTGATTTGTGATTCATTTACAGACATATTATTCTCCTTTTTGATGTTGAAATTGTCGTAATTGTATGAAAACTTCACTACAATTGCTAAGCATTCAGAACAGTTGCATTCTGACATATATTCTACAACAAAAAAGTGTAAAAGCCAACTTGAATATTGCACTGAGATATTATATGATAGAAAAAATGTAAAAAAAATTGTTACGCGAAAAAGAATGGAGGCAAATTATGCGTCACTTAATGAGTCCGTTGGATTTTTCTGTAGAAGAGTTGGACAAGCTTCTGGATCTTGCAAATGATATAGAGGCTCATCCTGAGAAATATGCACACAAGTGCGATGGAAAGAAGCTTGCAACCTGTTTTTACGAGCCAAGCACAAGAACCAGGCTTAGCTTTGAGGCTGCCATGCTTAATTTGGGAGGCTCGGTGTTAGGTTTCCACAGTGCTGATTCGTCATCTGCGTCAAAGGGCGAGAGCGTTTCAGATACTATCAGGGTTATTTCCTGCTATGCGGATATCTGTGCCATGCGTCATCCTAAGGAGGGTGCACCGCTTGTGGCTTCAGAGAAATCGCGTATCCCTGTAATCAATGCAGGCGATGGAGGTCATCAGCATCCTACCCAGACACTTGCTGATCTCCTTACAATCCGTTCCATCAAGGGCAGATTGAATAATATCACAATCGGCTTTTGCGGAGATTTAAAGTTTGGACGTACAGTGCATTCACTGATCAATGCACTTATCAGATATGACAATGTGAGGATTGTGCTTATCTCGCCTGAGGAGCTTAAGGTGCCTGACTATGTGCGCGATGATGTGCTTCGTGCCAACAATATCGAGTTCAAGGAGGTAGAAAAGCTCGAGGATGCCATGGGAGAGCTTGATGTGCTCTACATGACACGTGTCCAGAAGGAGCGTTTCTTCAATGAGGAGGACTATGTGCGTCTGAAGGATTTCTACATTCTGACAAAGGAGAAGATGGAGCTTGCAAAGGATGATATGATTGTACTTCATCCGCTCCCACGTGTGAATGAGATTTCTGTTGATGTGGATGATGACCCGAGAGCATGCTATTTCAGGCAGGCACAGTATGCGGTTTACGTGCGTATGGCGCTTATTCTGACATTGCTTGGATTGGCTGAGGACTAAAGGAGGATAATATGCTGAATATAAGTGGAATACATGAGGGCTTTGTGCTCGATCATATCAAGGCAGGTATGAGTCTTCAGATTTACAGGGATTTAAAGCTTGACAAGCTCGACTGCACAGTTGCAATCATAAAGAATGCAAAGAGCAGCAAGATGGGCAAGAAGGATATTATCAAGGTAGAGTGTCCGATAGAGTCATTAGACCTCGATATCCTTGGATTTATCGACCACAATATCACTGTAAATGTGATAAAGGGTGACAAGATTGTGGACAAGATGGAGCTTAAGCTGCCTCATCAGGTGAAAAATGTCATCAAGTGCAAAAACCCAAGATGCATCACTTCAATTGAGCAGGAGCTTGACCAGATTTTCGTGCTTTCCGATGAGAAAAACGAAATCTACCGTTGCAAGTACTGCGAGGAGAAATACGAAGGAGTTAAATAGTATCAGTTATGTATGCCAACGTGATTGTGGATATATCCCACGAAAAACTGGATAAGACATTTCAGTACAGCATCCCGGATGAGATTTTATGCGACATCCGTCCGGGTGTGTGCGTGGATATTCCATTTGGCAGCCGCACTATCACAGGCTATGTGATTGAGGTCACGGATAAGCCTGAGTACGACCCGGCAAGGACAAAGCCTCTTATCGGGATAAAGGCAGACTCTGTGGCTGTGGAGGCAAAGCTCATCGCACTTGCGGCATGGATACGGCGCAATTACGGCTCTACCATGAATCAGGCGCTTAAGACTGTTATACCTGTAAAGAAGCAGGCTAAGGAGCAGGTGAGCCGCAGTATTGCACTGAAAATAGACAAGGTAAAGGCCAGGGCGCAGCTTGCGCTTTGCGAGGCAAAAAAACAAAAGGCAAAGGCCAGGCTGTTTCGTGCGCTGATTGATGCTAATGATGGGGCGCGCCTTGAGTATTCCTTTGTGACAGGCAAGCTGTCGGTGTCGGCTGCCACTATAAGAGCGCTTGAGCAGAGCGGCTTTATCGAGGTCATCACACAGAGCGGCTACAGAAATCCTGTGGAGCATATGAGTGTGGACACCTATGATAAGGTGCTGAATGCCGCGCAGCAGAGTGTGGTTGATGCGATAGAAGGTGACATTGCCGCCGGTCTTAGAAATACTTATCTGATTAAGGGCGTTACCGGAAGTGGCAAGACAGAGGTGTACATGGAGCTTATAGCACACTGTATACAGTCCGGGCGTCAGGCGATTGTGCTGATTCCCGAGATTGCCCTTACTTACCAGACCGTGATGCGTTTTTTTGCAAGATTTGGGAACAGGGTTTCGATAATCAATTCAAGACTTTCAAATGGTGAGCGTTATGACCAGTTTGAGAGAGCTAAGAATGGTGATATTGACATCATGATTGGCCCGCGGTCGGCGCTGTTCACACCTTTTTCAAATTTAGGACTTATCATAATAGATGAAGAGCACGAGAATTCATACAAGAGCGAGTCGGTGCCGCGCTATCATGCCAGGGAGGTGGCGATAGAGTACGCGCGCATGTCCGATGCTATTGTGGTACTTGGCTCTGCAACACCGTCGGTGGATAGCTTTTACAAGGCAAAGACAGGCGTTTACAGGCTTTTGGAGCTGGATAAGCGTGTGGACGACAGACCTCTTCCAAAGTGTGAGGTTGTCGATTTGAGGCAGGAGCTTCGTGAGGGAAACCGCTCGATTCTTTCCACCAGGCTTCAGGAGCTCATGGAGGAGAGGCTTCTAAATGGCCAGCAGACAATGCTTTTTTTAAATAGAAGGGGCAAATCGGCATTTATGTCGTGCAGAGCGTGCGGTTTTGTGGTAAAATGTCCTCATTGCGATGTATCACTCAGTGAGCATAGCGGCGGAGTGATGGTCTGTCACTACTGCGGCTACAGACAGCCGGTGCCTAAGGTGTGTCCGAGCTGTGGCTCGAAGTACATTAGTGGCTTTAAGGCCGGCACACAGAAGATAGAAGCGATGGTGGCAAGGCGTTTTCCACAGGCGCGTATACTGCGCATGGATTATGACACCACGAGGGCGAAGGATGCGTATGAGAAGATTCTGCAGGCATTTTCCAATCATGAGGCCGATATACTTATCGGTACGCAGATGATTGTAAAGGGGCATGATTTTTCAAATGTCACGCTGGTTGGTGTGCTGGCGGCGGATATGTCACTGCATGTGAATGATTTTCATGCGGCGGAGCGCACCTTTGCTCTGTTGACCCAGGCGGCAGGGCGCGCCGGCAGAGGAAAGCTGCCCGGCAATGTGGTTATCCAGACCTACGACCCTGACCACTATGCCATCCGGACTGCCAAAGAGCAGGATTATGAGGCTTTTTACGATAAGGAGATAGAGTACAGGAGGCTTATGCATTATCCGCCTGTATGGAATATGCTTTTAGTCCATGTCACATCACCTGATGAGAGTGAGTGCGCCAGCATGGCACAGCAAGTGTACGATATAGCGTCGCAGATGATATCGCATACAGATGAAAATCAAAGCCCTGATGATAGGCATCTGATTCAGCTCATCGGTCCTGCGGATGCGACCATCGCCAAGGTAAATGACATATACCGCAAGGTGATTTACATGAAGACATCTGACTATGCGGCGCTCATTTCCATAAAGGATGGAATAGAGCAGGCTGTGAAAGTTGATACGGCAATGAAACATGCTAATATCTCATTTGATTTCAATCCGATGAGTGGATTTTGATAGATATAGAAGGAGGCAATTATGGCACTTAGAACTATTAGAGTGGAGGGAGACCCTGTACTTGGCAAGGTCTGCAGAGAGGTTACGGAGGTGACTCCAAAGATAGTAACACTTATTGATGATATGCTTGAGACTATGTATGAGGCTAATGGTGTAGGACTTGCCGCACCACAGGTTGGCATATTAAAGAGGATCGTTGTTATCGATGTGGGCGAGGGCCCGATCGTGATGATTAATCCTGAAATTATCGAGTCTGACGGAGAGCAGACCGGCGATGAGGGCTGTCTTTCAGTACCGGGAAAGGCTGGACAGGTAACACGCCCGAATCATGTAAAGGCCCGCTTCATGGGTGAGGATATGAATGAGTATGAGATAGAGGGAGAAGAGCTTTTGGCCAGATGTATCTGCCACGAGCTTGACCATCTCGACGGACATCTCTATGTGGAGAAGGTTGAGGGCGCACTTCACGATGTGACATATGAGGATACACAGGAGTAATCATTAGGATGACATTTGTTATCTGAGCTTGGAAAATATCTGGGAGGCAGTAAGATGAGAGTAATTTTCATGGGAACACCGGACTTTTCGGTGGGAACACTTGAGGCAATTATAGAGGCAGGGCACGAGGTGGCACTGGTTGTCACACAGCCCGACAAGCCAAAGGGCCGCGGCAAGACAATGCAGTATACACCGGTCAAGGAGTGTGCGTTTTCGCACGGTATTGAGGTATTCCAGCCGATTAAAATAAGAGAGACTGCTAATATAGAGTATCTCAGAAAGTTTAATGCAGATATAATAATTGTGGTTGCTTTTGGACAGATTCTGTCAAAGAGTATTCTTGATATGCCTCGATATGGCTGTATCAATGTGCATGCTTCACTTCTGCCAAAGTACAGAGGTGCGGCTCCTATCCAGTGGGCTGTGATTAATGGTGACGAGTTTACAGGTGTCACTACCATGAGGATGGATGAGGGCGTCGATACCGGCGATATGATTGCAAAGAGTACAGTCAGACTCGCACCTGATGAGACCGGCGGCAGCCTGTTTGATAAGCTCTCAGCAGAGGGAGCAAAGCTGTGTGTGGAGACCATGAAGATGATAGAGGATGGCACTGCAGAGTATACTCCTCAAAACAGCGAGGAGGCCACACATACATCAATGATCAGTAAGGAGCTTGGCTTTATCGACTGGACAAAGCCGGCTGTTGAGATCGAGAGGCTTATAAGGGGGCTTAATCCATGGCCGAGCGCATACACCCACTTAAACGGTAAGACATTTAAGGTGTGGAGTGCAAAGGTGATTGACGGCAGCGATGATTATGAGCCGGGCTGTATTTATCATATCGGAAAAAATGATATGTATGTACAGACAGGAAAAGGAGCATTATCTTTAGTAGAGGTACAACTCCAGGGCAAGAAGCGCATGGATACAGGCTCATTTTTGAGAGGCTGTCATGTGGAAGAGGGCTCGTTCTTCACATTATAGTTATCATTATAAGTAACTATTGACAAACTACTACACGCATTATAATAAGCAGCAAGGAGAGATGATACATGGGATATTATTACTGGGATCCGACATATATACTCGTTGTGATAGGTGCAGTGATATGTATGATTGCATCGGCAAGAGTTAAAGGTACATTTAATAAATACTCGCAGCTAAGAAGCATGTCAGGCATGAATGGCGCACAGGTAGCTCAGAGAGTGCTTCAGGCGGCAGGCATATATGATGTGCAGGTGCGTCATGTGTCAGGCAGTCTGACGGACCACTATGATCCGCGCACCAAAACAGTGAATTTATCTGATCCTGTGTACAATGCCACATCGGTCGCAGCACTTGGCGTTGCAGCCCATGAGTGTGGACACGCTATACAGCATGCAAAAAGCTATGCACCTCTTTCAATTAGGAGTGCACTTGTGCCTATAGCTAATTTTGGCTCAATGCTTGCATGGCCGGTCATACTTATCGGCTTGTTCTTTAACACACGCTCGTCAGGGCTTATTATTGATATAGGCATATTGCTGTTTTCGGCAGCAGTGCTTTTCCAGCTCGTGACATTGCCGGTAGAGTTTGATGCTTCAAGACGTGCGCTTGTCATGCTTCGTACACAGGGCATACTTGCAGATGACGAGCTTAAGTACACAAGAAGGGTGCTCAAGTCAGCGGCACTTACCTATGTAGCCAGTGCGGCGGCTGCTATTTTACAGCTCCTTCGTATAATACTTATCACAAACGGACGCAGACGGGACGACTGATACTGTTTTAGCTGCAAGTAGGTTAAATTATATGACATCGAATAAGAATATAAATAATCATAATAATAAAAATAGCCAAATAAACAAAAATAATATACCGGGCAGACCGGCAAGATCAAACGTGGCAGCGCATAATGAGCACTCTGTAGATACGCGTGAGCTTGCCCTTGAGATGCTTATTGAGATTAATGAGCGTGGAGCATTTTCGCATATCGTGCTTCGTAGTGTGCTTGACAAGTATCAGTATCTGTCAAAGCAGGACAGAGCCTTTATGACGAGGCTTGTTGACGGCACTATTGAGTATATGCTGCAGCTTGACTACATCATAGACTCTTTTTCAAAGACAAAGGTAAGGAAGATGAAGCCCTTCATCAGAAACCTTCTTCGCATGAGCGTCTACCAGATAAAGTACATGGACGCGGTGCCGGATTCAGCTGTATGCAATGAGGCGGTGAAGCTTGCAAAGAGGCATAAGTTTGCACAGCTTTCGGGCTTTGTAAATGGTGTTCTCAGAAATATTGCAAGAAATATAGATTCAGTACAGTTTGATACCTTAAGCACCCGATACTCTATGCCACAGTGGATAGTGGACAGATTTGTTGCGGCATACGGAGAGAAAAAGGCAGAGGAGATTTTCAAGGCCTTTCACAATAAGAGCACAATAAGCATCAGGACAAACCTGACCAGGTGTACTCCTGATGAGCTTCGTGCAATGCTTGAGGCAGAGGGTGTGACGGTCACAGCGGTTGATGAACTTAATTATGCGTTTGTTATATCTGGATTTGATTATTTGAATGGCTTGCAGAGCTTCAGAGACGGACTTTTCTATGTGCAGGATATAAGCTCCATGCTTGTCGCACAGACGGCTGCTCCAAAGAAGGGCGACTATGTGATAGATGTATGCGCAGCACCGGGTGGCAAGAGCACCCATATAGCTGAGCTTTTGCAGGGAAGCGGCCATGTGCTCGCGCGTGACCTGACCGATACCAAGGTCGGTATGATTGAGGAAAATATAGAAAGGCATGGTCTTAAAAATATGTCGGCAGAGGTGTGGGATGCCACCGTACCTGATGCTGATTCGGCGGGAAAGGCAGATATACTCATTTGTGATCTGCCGTGCTCAGGGCTTGGAGTGCTCGGAAGAAAGAAGGACATCCGCTACAAGATGACACCTGAGTCTGTAGATGAGCTTGCCGCTCTTCAAAGACAGATACTTGATACCGTGCATAAATACGTGAAGCCAAACGGAGTGCTCGTGTACAGTACATGTACGATAGATGAGGCTGAGAACGAGGACAATGTGAGGTGGTTTATTGAAAAGCATCCGGAGTTTGAGCTGGATAAGAACTTTGCGGAAGGCACCGGAATGAAACAGATACTGCCCGGTGAGCATGGAAGTGACGGATTTTTTATTGCAAGATTTATAAAAAGCAAATTATGATATTAAAATAAATCATGAATTAATAAATACAAATTGGTTCGAATTAGTAGAATTATAAAACAATAGTTAAATGCAGATTTAATAAAAATAATATGGAACAGATAAAAGAACAACTAACTGATATCAAATCAATGAATATGGACGAGCTCACAGAGTTTATCATATCGCTCGGAGAGAAGAAATTCCGTGCGAAGCAGATATATGAGTGGATTCATGTGAAGCATGTGGAAAGCTTTGATGAGATGACCAATATTTCAAAAAAGTTCATACAGGTATTAAAGGACAATGCAATACTCATCTCGCTAAAAAAAGAGGAGGTGCAGGTGTCAAAGTTCGATGGCACGAGAAAATATCTCTTTGCACTCGACGATGGCAACGTCATAGAGAGTGTACTTATGAAGTACAAGCATGGAAACTCTGTATGCATATCTTCGCAGGTTGGCTGCAGGATGGGGTGCAGATTCTGTGCATCCACTCTTGATGGTCTCGTCAGGGGGCTTAGGCCGTCTGAGATGATTGATCAGATTTATCAGATAGGCAAAGACATAGGAGAGCGCATCTCAAATGTGGTTGTCATGGGCACAGGCGAGCCGCTTGACAATTACGACAATCTGCTGCGCTTTATAGAGCTTCTCACTGATGAAAACGGAATTAATATCAGCCAGCGCAATCTGACAGTTTCCACATGTGGTCTCGTACCGCGCATGAGACAGCTTGCAGATGAAAAGCTTTCTATCACGCTGGCGCTTTCACTGCATGCCTCCAACCAGGAAAAGAGAAAAGCTCTCATGCCGGTTGCAAACAGCTATGATATACATGATGTTGTCGATGCATGCAAATATTATTTTGCACAGACCGGCCGCAGAGTCACCTTTGAGTATAGCCTGGTAGGCGGAGTGAACGATACAGCCGAGGATGCAGCAGAGCTTTCGGCACTCGTACATGGCATGAACTGCCATATAAATCTGATTCCGGTAAACCCGATAAAGGAGCGCGACTACGTGCAGTCCAACAAGGGTGTTATAGAGGCTTTTAAAAATAGGCTTGAAAAAAACGGAATTAATGTTACTATTAGAAGGGAAATGGGCAGAGATATAGACGGTGCCTGTGGACAGCTTCGCAAGAAGCATATAGATAAGGAGAGAGGAATAAACTAGATGAAGACGTTTTCCATTACGGATGCAGGTGCTATTCGTGAGATGAATCAGGATTTTTATTTCTCGTCTGACACTGCAGTAGGAAATCTTCCGAATCTTTTCATCGTAGCAGATGGAATGGGAGGACACAAAGCCGGTGACTATGCTTCCAGATACACTATAGAGCGTGTGGTTGCATCGGTATCGAGAAATGCCGGGGATGAACCGGTATCCATCATCAAAGAGGCTATCAACAAGGCAAATGAGCTTTTGGTGGCTGAGTCTCGTGGGGATGAAGCTAAGCGTGGAATGGGTACCACATTAGTCATAGGAACTATTATAGGAAACAAGCTTTTTGTGGCCAATATAGGTGACAGCAGGCTTTATATTGTAGGTGGCACAGAGCAGATCAGACAGATTACCAGGGATCATTCACTGGTTGATGAGATGGTCAGGATGGGTGAGATAAATGCCGACGAGGCGAGAGTTCATCCGGACAAGAATATCATCACGAGAGCTGTCGGGGCAGCAGATCATGTGGAGGCAGATTTCTTTGAGGTCGAGCTATGTGAGGACGACAGGATTCTTCTGTGTACAGACGGACTTACCAATATGGTGAGAGATGAAGAAATATGCGATACTATTAGGCAAAATGATAATATCGAGACAGCAGCGTCACAGCTTGTCGCCATGGCCAATGCAAACGGTGGCCGCGATAATATCACAGTAATGATTATTAAACCATTTTAAGACGAGGTAATAACAGATGTTAGAGATAGGAAGTTTTTTATCGGATCGATATGAGATCCTAAGCAAGGTTGGCGCAGGCGGCATGTCCGATGTATACAAGGCAAAAGACCATATACTGAGCCGTTTTGTAGCTATAAAGGTTTTAAAGCAGGAGTTTTCGGAGGATAGTTCATTTGTGACCAAGTTCCGTGCTGAGGCACAGTCAGCAGCAGGACTTGAGCATCCGAATATCGTAAATATCTATGATGTAGGCAGCGAGAATGGTCTGTACTACATTGTCATGGAGTATGTCGAGGGTATCACACTTAAGACTTATATCGAGAAAAAGGGCCAGCTGTCATTCAAGGAGTCTGCAAGTATTGCAATCCAGGTGGCAAGGGGCATAGAGGCCGCTCACAATAAAAATATCATTCACCGTGATATCAAGCCACAGAATATCATTATTTCTACAGATGGCAAGGTAAAGGTGACAGACTTTGGAATTGCAAAGGCTACATCTTCAAATACAATAAGCTCAGATGTGATGGGCTCAGTACACTATGCATCTCCGGAGCAGGCAAGAAACGGCTTCGTCGATGGCAGAAGTGATATTTACTCACTGGGAATCGTAATGTTTGAGATGGTTACAGGCCGTGTGCCGTTTGACGGTGACACCACAGTGGCAGTTGCACTGCAGCACTTACAGGAGGAGATTGCAAGGCCAAGCATCTACGCATCGGATCTGCCAATCAGCTTTGAGAAAATCATCTTAAAGTGTACACAAAAGACACCGGACCGCAGATACCAGACTATTGAGGAGCTTCTCACAGACATAAGGCGCTCTCTTGCGCATCCTGATGAGGATTTCGTCACAATAGCACCACTCGTTGATGGTGGCAAGACCAAGGTTATAAGCCCGGAGGAGCTTGACAAGATAAAAGAGGGCAGAGGTGTCGCAGAGGACTTAAACGATGATGATACCGATGCAGATAATGATGATGAGTATGCTGACGATGAAGACGATGATGATGAATATGATGAGTCACTCTTAGACGACGATGATGACGACGAAGACGAAGACGATGATGATGACGGCAAGCTTTTAAATCCAAAGATGGATAAAGCAATCACAATCATGGGTATAGTAACAGCCGTAATCATTGTAATAGTTATCATATATCTTGCACTTTCAGTGGCAGGAGTGTTTAAGTTTGGCGGCAAAAAGAACTCAGAGTCACAGCAGACAGAGTCACAGACACAGACCGAGTCTGAATCAGAGTCAGAGACACAGACTGAGACAGAGGGCCAGATGATTGACATCAGAGGCATGTCAGTGGAGGATGCTCAGAAGGCAGTAGACCGCTTAAAGCTTGACCTCACAGTATTTGCATTTGAGACAAAGCAGTCAGATGAAAAGGACGGCACTATCCTTGAGCAGGATGTCAAGGCCGGAGATACAGTAAAGCGTGGTTCACAGATTAATGTAGTTATCGCAGGAAAAGGTGATAGTACATCAGAGATGGTCAAGATACCAAGTGTGATCGGAAAGACCAAGAGCTCGGCAAAGAGCACACTCGAGTCAGCAGGCTTTAGTGTCACCTTCGAGTATGGAGATTACAATAACAGTGTAGCAGCAGATGTAGTAACAGCACAGTCACCATCAGCAAAGAAACAGGCCGCAAAGGGCAGCACAGTAACAGTCACCCTTTCACCGGGCCAGAAGCCAATCACCGTGCCAAACGTAGTAGGCGCCTCACAGTCACAGGCAGAAAGCGCCCTCGCAGGAGCAGGCCTCAAGTACACCTATGCCGACTCCCAGTACAGCGACACCGTACCAGCCGGTAGCGTAATCAGCCAGACCAAATCCGGTGAAACCGTAGCCGCAGGCACCACAATCACACTGACACTCAGTAAGGGTAAGCAGGAGATATCGACTAACGTAAGTAAGACGGTTAAGCTTGATGTCGGAGATGTTAATATCACAGGTGGTTCATATTCACTTGTGGGTTCTGACGGAAAAACTTATGCAAGCGGAAGTGATGTAACATCAACTTCAGTTACAGTAAGTGGAACAATGAACTGTAAAACAGGTACAGTAACGGTTACATGGCAGTATACAGAGCCTGTCAAGGATGAGAATGGAAATGTAACAGGTGAAAAGCCAGGAGAAAAAACGATTTCTGTACAAGTACCATAATTTGTATATTGTAAAATAAAATCATAATTTGATGAAAACGTGGATGGCAATACAAGGAAAGTGGGAGCATTCCCAGTATAAGGAAAACGAGCCGTAGCGCAGCTACGTCAAGTTTTCCGTATCGCCATCATATTTGTAAATACACACAATACACATATAGCGCATAAAGCAGCAACCCAATACATGTCCTTATTGTAGCCACCGGATAGCACCCACGAAGTGGCGTGCTATCCGAACCCCACTCCCACACCAACCCGCGGACGAGAACCTGAACTCGCGGAGAAGGACTGTAGATAGCGGGGCAGACATGTGTTCCGAGGAAAAAATATGAATTGCCCCGGGGTGCCATAAACCTACCGAGGAAAAAACAGGGCAGAGCAAGCCATAGCCTGTCCGTAGGAGAGCCCGGGGCTGGCTTCATATTTTTTAAGAGGAATATATGCCTGCCCCCGCCACCCACACAACCTCAAAGCGCGGCATGCACCCCGCCGAAAGCGTGACTCCTGCAAATACAAAAGCACACAAGGAAAACCATGACAGGAAAAATTATTAAAGGAATTGCCGGCTTCTACTACGTCTACGTAGAAGGAACCAAAGAAGCAAAAGAAACTGCCACAGGCGGCACTCTCTACGAGTGCAAAGCAAAAGGCACCTTCAGAAAACAAAAGATAAAGCCGCTGGTAGGCGATATCGTCGACATAGCAGTCCTCGATGATGAAAAGCACATAGGCAATGTCGAGCGTATACTGCCACGGAAAAACGAACTTATCAGGCCGGCTGTGTCCAATATAGACATGGCCCTGGTTATTTTTGCATCCGCAAAGCCGGATCCCAATTTCAACCTGCTTGATAGGTTTTTGTGTATGATGGAGTATCAGCATGTCCCGGTTACCATATGCTTCAACAAAAAGGACTTAATCACACCTAAAGAGCAGCAGAAGCTTAAAAGTATATACGAGCCGGCTGGCTATAGAGTGCTTTTTACCAGCACGAAAACAGGTGAGGGCATAGATGAGATAAAGCACATTTTAGAGGGAAGGACGACCACGGTTGCAGGTCCCTCGGGAGTTGGAAAGTCATCTATCATAAACTGTCTGCAGGATGATGTGCAGATGGAGACCGGACATATAAGTGAGAAAATAGAGCGCGGAAAGCATACGACCAGACATTCTGAGATTATCCCGATAAAGGATGGCACGTATATCATGGATACACCAGGCTTTAGCTCGATGGATGTGCCGGGCTTTGAAAAGGAAGATCTGTGGACATGTTATCCGGAGTTTGTAGAGTATGAGCCATATTGCAGGTTTCAGGGCTGCAGTCATATAAATGAGCCGGACTGTGGCGTGAAGGAAGCTCTTGCAGATGGGAAAATATCGCAGGTGCGGTATGATAATTATAAGCTTTTATATGAGGAACTTAAAAACAGACAAAAGTATTAATTTAAAGCATAATCAAACGGAGGAAAACATGAACTGTTTATCACCATCAATTTTATCAGCGGATTATTCAATACTCGGAGAGCAGCTTAAGCAGCTTGATGAGGCCGGAGCACAGTATGTGCATATAGATGTTATGGACGGCAGCTTCGTTCCCAGCATATCAATAGGACTGCCTGTCATAAAGACAATCAGAAAGTGCACAGAGCGTATGTTTGATGTGCATCTGATGATAGATGAGCCGGTCAGATATATAGATGATTTTGCGACAGCAGGAGCAGATATCATCACAGTCCATGCGGAGGCATGTAAGCATCTTGACAGGACAATCGAGGCAATAAAGGAAAAGGGCATACTGGCAGGTGTAGCATTAAATCCGGCTACTCCGCTCTCAGCCATAGAGTATGTGCTTCCCAAGGTGGACATGGTGCTTATCATGACTGTAAATCCGGGCTTTGGAGGACAAAAGCTTATTCCGTACACTGTAGACAAGGTGCGCGACTTAAAGGCACTTCTTGAGAAAACCGCAAATAAGGCTGATATCGAGGTGGACGGTGGTGTTAATCTTGAGAACGTGGAGACACTGCTTGCGGCAGGAGCCAATATCATTGTTGCGGGAAGTGCGGTGTTTAACGGAGATATAGAAGAAAATGTAAATGGTTTTCTGAATATCATGATGTAACAGATGCAGGTTAAAACAAAAATGCTTCCGGGGCTGTAGCAAATGTGGATATGTTATTTATAAGAAGGTGGACAAAATGAGGTATTTGATTGTATGTGGTGGAAAAATAGATAAGGAATTCGGCTTAAATGAGATAAAGACTGACGGAATAGATGCCATAATTGCGGCTGACAGCGGAATGGATTTCCTGTACGAAAACGGTGTCATGCCTGATATAATTGTAGGTGATTTCGATTCAGCCACGACAAAGGCCTTAGAGTATTTTGAGAGAAAGGGACAGACCGAGATACACAGGCTCAATCCCATAAAGGATGATACTGATACAGAGTATGCCATAAGACTTGCCATAAGAGAGGGTGCAAGAAGCATAGTGTTGCTTGGAGCAACAGGAAGCAGAATAGACCATGTGCTCGGCAATATTTCACTTCTGGGAATAGGATTGGAAAGTGGAACTGATATCAGTATTATCGATACAAACAACCGTATAAGGATGGCTGATAGGCCCGTAACCATTGAAAAATCAGCACAGTATGGCAGGTTTGTCTCGCTTATAGCAGTGACAGACGACAATGAGGTGAGCCTTAGAGGCTTTAAGTATCCTGTTACGGATTATTCCTTTGACAGATTTACATCGCTTGGCATATCCAATGAAATAATTGATGACCATGCAGTGATTGATATCCATAGAGGAAAATTTATCATTATTGAGTCGAAAGATTGACTTTTTAGGAATTTGGGACTATTATATTTTTAGGATTATTTCGGAAAATATGTATGGTCATACAGTAAAGACAGGTGAGAAAGGACACTATGCATTCTTTTAAATCAGATGAATTTAAGATAAGAGTATTGACAAAGGACGATGCGGAGGAATACAATGCACTGCTTCGTTATGCTTTTCAGGTAACAGAGGCAGATCTTGCCGAGACCGGTTGGAAGGATGATGAAATCAAGCAGTCGAAGTTTCCGGTGCTTGAGAGAGCTGATGTGCTTGGCTGCTTCAATATCATAGACAACAAAGAGGAGCTTGTGGCTCAGTTTGCGGTATATCCGCTCGATATGAATATATATGGTGAGCGCTACGAGGTAGGTTTTGTCACAAGCGTGTGCACGTATCCTGAGTACACAGGCCATGGGCTCATGAAGAAGCTTATGAGAAAGAGTCTTACGAGGATGCGCGATAGCAACAAGTCTTTTGCCCTTTTGTATCCATACTCCATACCTCTTTACAGAGGACTTGGCTGGGAGATTATCTCAAACAAGATGACATATGTGATAAAGGACAGACAGATCCCTACAAAGCTTAAGGAGCCGGGCTATGTGCGCCGTGTGCAGTGGGATGACGAGCAGTTTAAGAAGCTTCATACTCACTTTGCCGCGAAGACTCACGGCTGTCTGTACAGAAACAATCTGGCTTGGGAGGAGTACTTCCGCTGGGATGAGGACGATACGATGGTCGCCATCTACTATAACGAGGATGATGAACCGTGTGGCTATATGGTGTATCTTATCAGCTCCGATGTCATGCACATCAAGGAACTCATCTACTTAAACCGTGAGGCGCAGCTTGGTCTGTGGGAGTACATTCATGCGCATGATTCCATGATTGATGAGGTCAGAGGCAACAACTATTACAGCGAGCCCATCGCTTTTGAGCTCGATGACAGTGATATAAAGGAGACAATAAGACCATATGCCATGGGCAGAATCATCGACGTGGCGCAGTTTATTTCACAGTACAACTGTGACCCTGATGGTCCGGGCGGCTGCTTTAGCTTCGAGATAGAAGATGAGCTTCTGCCGTGGAACAATGGCACATTTGTCATTGATTTTGAGGGAGGTCATTGTACTCTCACCGACAAAAAGCCACAGTATCACCTTAGCATGTCTATTGGCACATTTACCACACTGCTTTTAGGCTACAAGAGTGCTGAGAAGCTTTTGCAGATGGGCAAAATACAGGCTACGTATGATGCTGTTGCAAAGCTTGACGATATTTTATATCATGAGATACCATATGTATCTGACTACATATAATGATAAAAGGTCAAAAGGTAAAGGAAAATAATATGTCAAATTATGTGATTAGCTGCTGTTCAACAGCAGATCTTACCAGGGAGCATATGCTCGAGAGAAATATTAAGTACGCATGCTTTCACTATGAGCTTGACGGTAAAGAGTATATGGATGATTTAGGACAGTCCATGCCACTGCCTGATTTCTACAAGGCAATGGAGGCAGGTGCCATGACAAAGACCTCGCAGATCAATCAGGGGGAGTACATGGAGTACTTCAGGCAGTTTCTGGATGAGGGATATGATGTGCTTCACTGTACACTAAGCTCAGGTATATCAGGTACAGTCAACTCGGCAAGGCTTGCAAAGGAGGCTCTTAAGGAGGAATACCCTGACAGAAAGATATATGTGATTGATTCGCTGGCAGCATCGTCAGGCTTTGGTCTTTTGATGGATAAGCTCGCTGACCTTAGGGATAGTGGCATGGATATTGATACACTGGCTGATTGGACCATGGAGCACAGACTTGAGGTGAATCACTGGTTCTTCTCATCAGACCTTACGTTTTTTATCAGGGGCGGCCGTATCTCAAAGACCGCGGGATTCGTGGGAAATGTGCTTAATATCTGTCCTTTCATGAATGTGAGCAATGAGGGAAAGCTTATTGTGCGTGAGAAAATCCGCACCAAAAAGAAGGCAATAAAGGAGATGCTTGTGAAGATGCAGGCACTCTGCAAGGACGGTGCCGATTATTCGGATAAGGTCTATATATCAAATTCTGCATGCTATGAGGATGCTAAAGCCGTAGCTGATCTGATAGAGGCTGCCTTCCCTAAGATGAAGGGAAAAGTAGAGATAAATGATATCGGTACGACTATAGGAAGCCACACAGGTCCGGGAACAGTTGCATTGTTTTTCTGGGGTAATAAGAGAGAGGATTAGCCGGATATTTTAGCCTAAATATCTGATTAGAATAATCAAAATCAATAAAGTTGATTATATTTTTATAAAAAATTAAATTACATCAATAAAAGTGATTAAATATAATCATTCCAATAACTGCGCTTATGTGTTACAATTATATCAGTTCAAACGAAAAGAGGTTTTAAGATGAAAGGATATGAAAAATACGAGCGCAGTTATTTTCTGCCTCCTGAATGCACTTATGACTGGGTTAAGAAGGATTATATAGATAAAGCACCACTGTGGTGTTCGGTTGATTTACGTGATGGCAACCAGGCTCTAATCGAGCCGATGAGTCTTGAGGAGAAGCTTGACTTCTTTAAGATGCTTGTAGGTATAGGCTTTAAGGAAATCGAGGTAGGTTTCCCGGCAGCTTCTGAGACAGAGTTCAATTTCACGAGAGCTCTTATTGAGAGGGATATGATTCCTGATGATGTCACTATACATGTGCTGACACAGGCCAGAGAGCATATCATCAAGAAGACCTTCAAGGCACTTGAGGGAGCACCGAGAGCAGTTGTACATCTGTACAATTCCACATCTGTTGCACAGCGTGAGCAGGTGTTTAAGAAGTCAAAGGAAGAGATAAAGCAGCTTGCAGTTGACGGAGCTATTTTACTGAGAGACCTTGCAGCAGAGACTGACGGTAATTTCCGTTTCCAGTATTCACCGGAGAGCTTTTCGGGCACTGAGGTGGATTATGCGGTTGATGTGTGCAACGCTGTGCTTGATGTATGGCAGCCAAAGGCTGATAATAAGGCCATCATCAATATCCCTACCACAGTAGAGAATGCTATGCCACATGTTTTTGCCACACAGATAGAGTATATCAACAAGCACCTCAAGTACAGAGACGGAGTAGTGCTTTGCTTACATCCTCATAATGACAGAGGCTGCGGTGTTGCCACATCAGAGCTTGGTGTGCTTGCAGGAGCTGAGGAGATAGAGGGTACGCTGTTTGGAAACGGTGAGAGAACAGGAAATGTAGATATCGTGACACTTGCCATGAATCTTTACTCACACGGAGTGGATCCACAGCTTGATTTTTCAAATCTGCCTGAGATCAGGGAGAAGTATGAGACATTTACCAGAATGAAGGTAGGCGAGAGACAGCCATATGCGGGAGACCTTGTTTTTTCTGCTTTTTCAGGCTCACATCAGGATGCAATCTCAAAGGGCATGGCATGGAGAGAGGAAAAGAAGCTTGATAAGTGGACGGTTCCATATCTGCCTATAGATCCAAAGGATGTCGGCAGGACATACGAGGCTGATGTTATCCGTATCAACAGCCAGTCAGGAAAGGGCGGAGTGGCATATATCCTTAAGCAGAGCTTCGGTATCAATGTGCCACAGCAGATGAGAGAGCAGGTCGGATACATGGTCAAGCAGGTATCCGACGAGGAGCACAAGGAGCTTTCACCTGAGTGGGTACACAGTATCTTTACAGACAATTATGTGGATTTTCATCCATATTTCACTATACCGGAGTGCCACTTTAAGCAGGTAAACGGCATTTTCGCAGAGGCAGTTATTTTACACAATGACAGCACCAGAAAGGTAGATGCCAATGGAAACGGCCGTCTCGATGCAGTCAGCAATATAATTAAGCAGTATTTTGACATCAGCTTTGAGCTCACTGTATACGAGGAGCATTCGCTTTCACACGGATCTTCATCAAAGGCTATGGCATATGTGGGTATCACAGTTGACGGCAGTATGTTCTGGGGCGCAGGTGTGGATGAGGATATCATCAAGGCATCAATCGGAGCGCTTGTTGTTGCGGTAAACCATTACCTTGCCACCAAGGCTGACAGTCACGTGAAGGATGAGCGCTATATTGCCATGCTCAACTTCATCCAGGCCAACTACAAGACGGTATCGCTTGCAGATATGGCTGCACAGTTCAACCTGACAGAGCCGTATATCTCCAAGTACATAAAGGAGAAGTCAGGCAAGACTTTCGGGGAGCTGGTCACCAATGCCAAGATGAAGAAGGCACGTACACTGCTGAGAAACAGCATCACAACTGTTGAGAATATCGCAATCGAGGCAGGATATCAGAACGTGGAGCATTTTAACAGACAGTTCAAGAAGCTGTATGGAATGACACCGCTTGAGTACAGAAATTCAAGCACAAAATAAGCGGATACAGCATTTTAATATAACCGGATCAATATGCTAAATGACAATTCATTCAGCTGTATTGGTCCGGTTTGCTTTTTAGTACTGCACTTTTTGTGTGAAAATCTGCATTAAAATTGTATAAAAATGGGAACAATGGGCTATTGATTGTATTTTATCAAGTAATTTGTTGTTTTTACAACGGATTATATGTACAATTCGGGTATAATATAAATAAAAGATAATTATTCAGAACTACCGATAACAAAGCAGATATTGAGAATTTGTGTTTGGGATGAATAGTTATAATATAAAGCAACTATTTGAATTATAGTTTAAGAAAGAGAGGAACGTACATGAGCAATAAAACTAGCGCAGTTGTTAAGACAAACCCAAGAAAGGCTGTCATGATCGGATGTGGATTCGTTGGTTCGGCATCAGTTTTTGCACTTATGCAGAGCGGTCTTTTTTCTGAGATAGTTCTCATTGACGCTGATAAGGACAAGGCTGAGGGAGAGGCGATGGATATAAGCCACGGTATTCCTTTTGCCAGACCTATGAAGATATATGCAGGCGGTTATGATGATGTGGCAGATGCTGCTATCATTGTTGTTTCTGCAGGTGCAGGCCAAAAGCCGGGCGAGACAAGACTTGATCTGGTAAATAAAAATGTCGCAATTTTCAAGAGCATTATTCCGGAGATTGCAAAGAGAAATTTCGGTGGAATCTTACTTATCGTTGCAAACCCTGTAGATATTTTAACACAGGTGGCACAGAAGCTTTCAGGACTTCCTGAGGAGCGTGTCATCGGTTCAGGTACCGTGCTTGACAGTGCAAGACTTAAGTACGCGCTTGGAGAGCACCTTGAGGTGGACAGCCGAAGCGTACATGCATTTATAGTAGGTGAGCATGGAGACAGTGAGGTGGTTGCATGGTCATCAGCCAATGTTTCCGGAGTGGAGCTTCACAAGATGTGCGAGATGAGAGGTCACTACAAGCATAAGGAGAATACAGAGGAAATCGCTGCAAACGTAAAGAACAGTGCTTACGAGATAATTAACAGAAAGCATGCGACATATTATGGTATTGCTATGTCAGTCAGACGTATCTGCGAGGTAATCATGCGTGATGAGAAGTCTATTCTTCCTGTTTCACACATGATGCACGGACAGTACGGCATCGACGGTGTGGTTCTCTCAATGCCTGCAATCGTTGGAGCAAACGGAGTGGAGAGCGATATCCCAATCGAGTTAAACGGTGAGGAAGCTTTAAAGCTCAAGGAGTCTGCTGATGCACTTAAGAGCATACTTGACGGGCTTGAGCTGTAAATATCATGCTCTTAATATTAATTTTGTAATATTAAACTTATATAAAATACTATAAATTCAGTATGGTTTGAGGTATAATGATAACTGTCGGGCTGCATATATTATGTGCTCGGCGGTTATTTGATTTTATGGCAGATAACTATTTAGAATTACCGGGAAAAAGGAGTATGTATAATGAGCGAAAGAAAACAAATCCATCAGGAGTTTCTGACAGGCGAAAGAGCCCTGTTTGCAAGTAACGATCTGGATATATATGATACAATTTTTGATGACGGAGAGTCACCTCTTAAGGAGAGCCATGGTATTAGCCTGACAGGCTGTTTTTTTAGATGGAAATATCCGCTATGGTACTGTAGTGACATAGCTGTAAAGGACTGTACATGGTTTGACATGGCGCGTGCGGGTGTCTGGTATACTGACAATATCTCTGTCACTGATTCAATAGTTGAGGCACCTAAGAACTTCAGGCGCTGCAATAACCTAAAGCTTAAAAATGTGACATTTCCAAATGCCCAGGAGACCCTTTGGAGCTGTGATCATGTCGATATCGAGAATGTCTCGGCAAAGGGAGATTATTTTGGCATGAATACAAATAATCTTATCATGAAGAATTTCCAGCTTGTCGGCAACTATTCGTTTGACGGCTCAAGAAATGTAGAGGTGCACGATTCAAAGCTTATCTCAAAGGATGCCTTCTGGAATACAGAAAATGTCACAGTCTATGATTCATTTATTACAGGTGAATACCTTGGCTGGAACGCAAAGAATCTGACACTTATAAACTGCACAATCGAGAGCTTGCAGGGGCTTTGCTACATCGACAACCTCGTTATGAAAAACTGTAAGCTCATAAATACTACATTGGCATTTGAGTATTCTTCGGTAGATGCAGAGATTTGCAGTAAGGTGGACAGTGTTTTAAATCCGACAAGCGGAGTGATAAGGGCAAAGGAGATTGGCATACTGACTATCGAAAAGGACAGAGTTGACCCATCAAAGACTAAGATAATATGTGAGGGAAAATAATCTATGTATGATTTTGACACCGTTGTAGACAGAAGAAATACAGGCTCACTAAAGTGGGATGTGGCAGAAAATGAGCTCCCGATGTGGGTAGCAGATATGGATTTTAAGACAGCTCCACAGATAATAGATGCAATATCAGAGCGTGTTTCTCACGGAGTGTTTGGCTATTCCATCATTCCGGATGAGTGGAATGATGCGTATATTTCGTGGTGGGACAGACGCCATGGGCTTAAAATCAAAAGAGACAGCCTGATTTTTTGCACAGGGGTCGTACCGGCCATATCATCTACAGTGCGAAAGCTCACAACACCTGGTGAAAATGTGCTTATCATGACACCGGTATACAATATATTTTTTAATTCCATATTTAATAATGGCGTAAATGTGCAGGAAAGCCCGCTTGGATACGAAAACGGCAGATATTTTGTGGACTATGACAGGTTGGAGCAGGACCTTTCCAATCCACAGACCTCGCTTATGATATTTTGCAACCCTCACAATCCGTGCGGTATCATCTGGACAAAGGATGAGCTTGCGAAAATAGGTGCACTCTGCAGGAAGTACAATGTGACTGTCATATCAGACGAGATACACTGCGACATCACAGCACCGGGAAAATCATACGTGCCGTTTGCGGCAGCATCAAAGGACTGCGCCGATATCAGCATCACCTGTATTGCACCGACCAAGTGCTTTAATATGGCTGGCTTACAGACTGCGGCAGTGATGGTGCCAAATAAATTTTTGCGCCACAAAGTATGGCGCGCATTAAATACAGACGAGGTGGCGGAGCCAAACGCATTTGCCATCACGGCAGCAGTTGCGGCATTCACAAAGGGTGAGCCGTGGCTTGAGGAGCTCAGAAAATATCTCTGGGAAAACCGCAAAACAGTCTGTGACTTCGTGGCAGAAAACCTGCCGCAGATACACATAGTGGATGCCGATGCGACATACCTCATGTGGCTTGACTGCAGTGCACTCACAGATGATTCTGTGGCATTTACGCAGATGATTCGTGAAAAGACAGGCCTTTATCTGTCGGAGGGAGCTGAGTTTGGAGGCAATGGCCGTTACTTTGTGCGATTGAATATCGCATGCCCCGGTTCAGTTCTTATGGAAGGGCTGGAAAGGTTAAAAAGAGCTCTCGTTTAAGCTGAATATGTACATTTTTTAAAATAAATAAGACCGGTGATCAGCCGGTCTTATCTGGTATAATTAAACATTTATGGCATACAAGATTTAGAAATATATCATGCATACGTTTGTTTTCTGATTCGATAGTTAGTATACACTAACATGAATTAGAAGTCAATAACAAATATGGGATTTTGATATTTTTTGGATTTTTATAAATCACGTACAAATCAAAAAGAAAAGTTTTGCAAACAATAAAATGTATGTTATAATAAAATAACTGAATTAAAACGAACGAAAATAAACTCACGGGGGTATTCGAAATGCGAAACAATGAATCATCAGAAAACTATTTAGAGACCATACTTATTCTCAGCAAGAAGCTTCCTGTGGTACGCTCAGTTGATATAGCAAATGAGCTTGGATATAAGAAATCCAGCGTGAGTATAGCCATGAAAAACCTTAGAGAGAAGAACAATATCACAGTTAGTGATGCAGGATTTATCACACTCACAGAGTCAGGAAGACAGATAGCAGAGATGATATACGAAAGACATGAGCTTTTGTCAGAGTGTCTTGAGAAGCTTGGTGTTGATAAGGAGATTGCAGCAGAGGACGCATGCCGTATAGAGCATGTCATCAGTCCTGAGAGCTTTGAAGCAATCAAGAAGCATATACATAAGAGCTGATATATGAAACCAGTACCGCAGGGTACTGGTTTTTTAGTGTATCGTTTTTCTTGTATATATGAGAAAAATCATCTATAATAGTGAAGCTGTAATCGGCGACATAAAATCTGAAAGGGGAAAAGATGAAACAGATATTAAAATATTTGAAGGAGTACAAAAAGGAATGCATCTGTGCTCCGTTATTTAAGCTGCTGGAAGCATCCTTTGAGCTTATAGTACCGCTTGTCATGGCGGCAATCATTGATAACGGAATTACGGCTTCGGACAAGCCATATATATGGAAGATGGGAGGTGTGCTGGTGCTGCTTGCGGCAGTTGGTCTGGTAAGCTCGGTCACAGCACAGTATTTTGCGGCAAAGGCGGCAGTTGGTTTTTCCACAAAACTTCGCCATATATTGTTTGAAAAGATAGAGTCACTGTCATTCTCAAAGATGGATACAGTGGGCACATCGACACTTATCACGAGGATGACAAGCGATATAAACCAGGTGCAGTCAGGAGTCAATCTGGTGCTTCGACTCTTCCTTCGCTCGCCATTTATTGTATTCGGAGCTATGGCGATGGCTTTTACAGTAAATGTAAGAGCGGCAATGGTTTTTGTTGTTACTATACCTCTGCTTTCAATAGTGGTATTCTCAGTCATGGTTGCAAGCCTTCCGCTTTACAAAAAGGTGCAGAGCTCTCTTGACACAGTGCTTTCACACACCAGGGAGAATTTAGAGGGAACCAGGGTTATAAGAGCTTTCAATAAGCAAAATGATGAGATTGACAGCTTCAACAGGGACAACGAGTTTTTAACCAATATGCAGCAGGTTGTAGGACGAATCTCAGCACTCACCAATCCGCTGACATTTATCATTATAAATATCGCAACAATCGTAGTTATCGTATCAGGCGGCAAGCAGGTATACGCAGGAATCCTCACACAGGGTGAGGTTGTGGCACTTGTAAACTACATGTCACAGATACTTGTCGAGCTGATAAAGCTTGCAAACCTCATCGTACAGGTGACAAAGGCAGTGGCGTGCGGTAATCGTATAGCGGATGTGCTTTCTATTCCATCAAAGCTTCCTGAGAAAAATCCTAAGCTCATTGGTGCAAAGGACGGCGCACCTGAGGTTGAGTTTGACCATGTCTGCATGACCTATGAGGGAGCGGCCGATGAGACACTCACAGATATAAGCTTTACAGTGCAAAAGGGGCAGACAATCGGAATCATCGGTGGTACAGGTTCAGGAAAATCAAGCCTTGTAAACCTTATCCCGAGGTTTTATGATGCCACAAAGGGTACTATAAGGATTCAGGGAAATGATATAAATGACTACGATGCAGTGCAGCTTCGAGATAAAATCGGTGTTGTAATGCAAAAGGCAGTGCTTTTTGCAGGAACGATAGCCGACAACCTGCGCTGGGGCAAAAATGATGCCACAGAGGAGGAAATGTGGAAGGCACTCGATATAGCACAGGCGACAGAGGTTGTAAAGGGTAAAGAGGGAGGCCTTGACTACATGATAGAGCAGGGCGGCAAGAACTTATCAGGCGGTCAGAAGCAGCGTCTTACAATTGCCAGAGCGGTCGTAAAGGATCCTGACATACTGATACTTGACGACAGTGCATCGGCACTTGATTTTGCTACAGATGCGAGTCTTCGCGCGGCATTAAAGGGCATGCATGGTGACAAGACAATATTTATCGTGTCACAGCGTACCTCATCTATCCAGTTTGCGGACAATATCATAGTGCTCGACGACGGACAGATGGTTGGCTTCGGACCTCATGAAAAGCTGCTTGAGACATGCGAGACCTACAAAGAGATATATGATTCACAGTTTAAAAAAGAGTCGGATATGACCAGACAAAAGGAGGTGTAGAGTATGGCTATGGATAATGCGAAGATGAATAAAGCAGGCACAATGCGCAAGGTATTAAGATACATGAAGAGATATATTCCTTTGCTTGTAATTTCCCTTGCCCTGTCTGTTGTTACAGTGGCGCTTACGCTTTATTTTCCAATTCTCACAGGACGCGCAATTGATTTGATTGTAGGAAAAGCAAAGGTTGATTTTACAGCTATGACAGCCATCCTCACAAGAGCAGCAATAATAGTCGTCATAGCGGCAGCAGCCCAGTGGCTTACAAATATCTGCAACAACAGGATGACCTACAATATAGTGAGGGATATAAGACGTGATGCATTTTTAAACATTGAAAAAATGCCACTTTCCTATATTGACAGCCACTCACACGGTGATATGGTCAGCCGTATCATCGCCGATGTAGATACATTTTCAGAGGGACTTTTGATGGGCTTCACACAGCTCTTTACAGGAATTGCAACAATAGCAGGCACGCTTATTTTCATGCTTACAATAGATGTGAAGATATCATGCATTGTAGTGCTCATCACACCTCTGTCACTTTTTGTGGCAAGCTTTATCACTAAAAAGACATATTCCATGTTCCGGCTGCAGACAAGAACAAGGGGAGAGCAGACATCACTCATCGACGAGATAGTAGGAAATGAAAAGGTCGTACAGGCCTTCAACCATGAGGATGAGGCGCTTGAACAGTTTGACGAGATAAATGACAGATTACAGAAATGCTCACTGAGGGCAACATTTTTCTCAAGTATTACAAATCCGTGTACACGTTTTGTCAACAGTCTTGTGTATGCCGGAGTCGGAATTTTTGGTGCCATGAGTGCACTCACCGGCGGAATCACAGTAGGACAGCTTTCGTGCTTTTTATCATATGCAAACCAGTACACCAAGCCGTTCAACGAGATATCGGGTGTCATCACAGAGCTTCAGAACGCACTTGCCTGTGCTGCTCGTATCTTCGAGCTGATTGAGGAGAAAAAGGAGATACCGGATGCTTCGGATGCGGTAACACTCGATGAGGCAGACGGCCGTGTGGACATAGAGGATGTTTATTTCTCATATGTGCCGGATAAAAAGCTAATCGAGGATTTCAATCTCCACGTAAAGCCTGGACAGCGCGTAGCTATCGTAGGTCCGACAGGCTGTGGAAAGACGACTATTATCAATCTGCTTATGAGATTTTATGATGTAAACAGTGGAACAATTAAGGTGAGCGGACACGATATCCGAAAAATCACGCGCGAGAGTCTTCGTGACAACTATGGCATGGTGCTTCAGGAGACATGGCTCAAGAAGGGCACAATCCGTGACAATATCATAATGGGAAAGCCTGATGCCACAGATGAGGAAATCATTGCAGCAGCAAAGGCATCCCATGCCCACAGCTTTATCAGACGTCTACCGAAGGGCTATGACACTGAAATCGGTGAGGACGGCGGCAGCCTGTCACAGGGACAGAAGCAGCTATTATGCATCACAAGAGTCATGCTCTGCTTGCCGCCTATGCTGATATTGGATGAGGCTACATCTTCGATTGATACACGAACAGAGATTAAGATTCAAAAAGCATTCCTTACCATGATGCAGGGAAGAACCAGCTTTATAGTGGCTCATCGTCTGTCTACCATCAGGGAAGCGGATATTATCCTTGTTATGAAAGACGGAAAGATTATAGAGCAGGGCAATCATGAGAGCCTGCTTGCAGCGGACGGATTTTATGCGAACCTCTACAATAGCCAGTTTGCATGAATATAGCCA
>OLQD01000011.1_pt1 | contig 152036 bp, 124 predicted proteins | sample 1672841 | NCBI WGS metagenome assembly OLQD01 (sample SAMEA3136729, study PRJEB25190) | human gut metagenome | biome: human gut; feature: human-associated habitat; material: faeces | place: Austria | collected 2013 | reverse complement strand
CGCATCTTTCCAGGAAACAACGAAAGTATTGAATGAAGCTGCAATTTACGGTAAAGTCGATCCATTGGAAGGATTGAAAGAAAACGTGATTTGCGGTCACTTGATACCGGTGGGTACAGGTATGAAAGAATTTAGAAGTCTGATTGTAGGTTCTAAGGCGGATCTCGAAAGGATGGAAAAATAAAAATAGATAGAGGCGCCGAAAGGCGCCTTTATTGTTTGTATAAACTATTAACCAAGGACTATTATGGAAGAGAAAAAACAACAATGTGATATTGAATTAGATCGGGATGTTGCACAGGGAACTTATTCGAATCTGTCAATTATTTCTCATTCTTCCTCCGAGTTTATTATTGATTATATCCGTATGCTTCAACAGCACCGAAAGGGAGTGACTTTTTTGCCGAAATTTGAAAGCGGTATGGAAAATATGGCGGATATGTTCGTCTTTGAAACAGGCGACCTTCTGGAAAAGTTGGACGAGATCCTTATGCGCACCGAGCAGGAAGACTCTATCTCCTCCGACGATATCAACGAGATATTCCGTACCATGCACACTATTAAAGGCTCTGCCGCCATGATGAGTATGCACAATATGTCTACCCTTGCCCACTCAGTTGAGGATCTCTTCTACATTATCCGTGAAGACCCTACTGTGAAATATGACAAGCCTGCTCTCTATGAGCTTCTTTTCTCAGCCTCTGATAATCTTAAATCTGAGCTTGATTCACTCTATGACGACGCACCGCTCACCGATTTTTCAGAGCTTGAAAATAAGATACACGCCTTTGCAGCCACCATGAAAGGTCAGCCTGCAGGCGATAGTCCCGATATCTCATCAGCCGATACCGCCACCTATGAGGGGCTTTTCCCTGATGACGAAAAAGAGGGAATCCTCACCTATAAGGTCACATATTCCGAAAGCTGTGCAATGCCTGATATGCGTGCATTGGTGCTTTTGCGTGCTTTAGGTAAAATGTGCGAGGTAATAAAAACTTTCCCTGAGGATCTTGACGCCGACAATGCAGGAGACGAGATATCCAAAAAGGGACTTTACATAAAGCTTATCACCGATGACCCGAATGGCGTTCTTGACCTTATGAAAAACGCCGTGAACGTTGACAAAGCCGAGCAGGTGAAAAAGCCTAAACCTAAACCTCAGCCTGCCCAAAAGTCTGCTCCGGAAAAGCCAGCCCCAAAGCCTGCTCAGCCTGCAAATGCAGTCCCCAAAAAGCATGCCGAAAAGCATGAGCAGTCCATGATATCCGTCAAGCTCGATAAGCTCAACAGACTTCTTGACCTTGTGGCTGAGATCGTTATAACCGAAGGTTCTGTTATCTCCTCTCCCGACCTGAAAAAAGCCGAGATAAACCTTGACCGCTTCAATAAATCCTCCCGTGAGCTGAAAAAGCTTACCGATGAGCTTCAGGACGTTGTAATGTCCATACGAATGGTGCCTGTTTCCACAGCATTTCAGAAGATGAACCGTGTTGTCAGGGATATGAACCAAAAGCTCAAAAAGAACGTTACTCTTGTGTTTGAAGGGCAGGAAACGGAAGTGGATAAATCTATCGTAGATATCCTCAACGACCCCCTTATGCACATTGTAAGAAACGCAGTTGACCACGGCATAGAAGACCCCGAAGTCCGTGCAAAAGCAGGCAAGACCGAGCCTGCCACAGTTACTCTAAGCGCAGGCTATGACTCCAACGAAGTGGTTATCTCCTGCCGTGACAACGGTGCAGGAATGGATACCGCAAAGCTTATGGCGAAAGCCAAGAAAAACGGTATGCTCACAAAGCCTGAGAATGAATATACCGACAAAGAGATATTCAATTTCGTTGTGGCGGCAGGCTTTTCCACCAATGATAAAATAACCGAATATTCAGGCAGAGGCGTGGGAATGGACGTTGTAAAGAAAAACCTTGAGAAAGTCGGCGGAAAGCTCTATGTTGACTCCAAGTTTGGCGAAGGCTCTGTCTTTACTATCAGGATACCACTTTCTCTGTCTATCCTTGACGTTTTAAGCGTTGACGTAGGGGGCGAGAATTTCTCTCTGCCTGTTTCCGCAGTTTCCGAAGCTTTCTCCTGCAAAGCCGAAAGCTTTATCACCGACCCCGAGGGCAACGAGTTTATAATGCTCCGTGAAAAATGTCTGCCTCTTATCAGAATGAGCGACCATTTTGATATACCAAATGCCGAAAAGGACGTAACAAAGGGCATAATGCTCTGCTGTAAAGACGGCGGCAAGGAAGCCGTCCTCATGGCAGACAGGATAACAGTTGACCAGCAGGTGGTAGTAAAACCGTTCTCACCTCTCCTTGACGCATATCCCCTCAAAGAATCAGGCATGGCAGGCTGTTCGGTACTCGGTGACGGCAGTATAACCATAATACTGGATATGAAAGAATTTCTCGGCAATTATGACTTCCGAAAGGGTGAATAAAGATGTCAGAACAGGATATAAACGAATTTTGTCAGAAGGGCGGAAAAATACTCTCCTTTGTTTCTGATGAAAAATATTACGCCTTTGAGGTAAAAGATGTCACCGATATAATAGGGCTTCTCCCCGTCACAAGGCTCCCGAAAACACCAAAGTTCATAAAAGGCGTTATAAATCTGCGAGGAAAAGCCGTTCCCGTGATAGATCTCCGCCTGCGTCTTGGACTGCCCGAAGGGGAGTATGACAACAGAAGCAGTACCATAGTGATAGAAGTCGGCTCAAATCAGGCTGGCATAATATGCGATAAGGTCTTGGACGTTGAGGATATCCTCCCCCAGCAGACCGCCGTGTCGCCCGTAAAAAACAGCCTTGTAAAATGCTTTATAAACGCAAACAACAAAAACATATCCCTGCTTGACCCTGATATTCTGGTCAGAACAAACAGGTAAAACATAATAACAAGGAGGAAGAGGAATGCTGTCACGTCTTGAGATCTCTCAGTCAGACTTTGACGAGCTTACTGCATTCATAAAAAAAAAATACGGCCTTGACCTTGCAAGGAAAAAGTCTATCGTTGAAAGCAGGCTGAGCAACTATGTATTGGACTGCGGCTTCAACAGCTTTTCAGAATATCTCAGCGCCGTCTACAGCGATGAAACAGGCAGAGAAACTGCCAACCTTATAAACCGCCTTACTACCAACCATACATATTTCATGCGTGAAACGGACCATTTCCAACACTTCATGGAGAAATTTCTCCCCTATGCCGAAAAAAACGTCCTCGATCATGATATGCGTATATGGAGTGCAGGCTGCTCATTCGGCAACGAGCCATATAATCTTGCCATGTGTATGGACGATTATTTCGGCTTTGACCGCCGTTTCTGGGACTTGAAAATACTTGCCACGGATATCTCCCTTAACGCACTGCGTTCTGCCAAAAACGGCATTTATACCAGTATGTCCATAAAGAATATCCCCGAAGATTGGCGTAAAAAATATTTTCACCCATATTCAAACACAAAGGATCTCTGGCAGGTCAGCGATACAATAAGGCAGAATGTTGAGTTTCGCTACCACAATCTTATGGATGATTTCACTTTCAAAAAGAAATTCGACCTTATCGTCTGCCGTAACGTCATGATATATTTTGACGACGATACAAAAGCCGAGATATGCAGAAAATTCTATGACGCAATGGAGGATGGCGGCTATTTCTATATCGGTCACGCAGAATCAGTGCCGAAGTATATGCCTTTTGTAAAAGTTGCCCCTGCAATATACCGCAAGCTGGGAGGGGATAAAAAATGACGCCTCTCTTTCTTGTGATAACCGAAAACAAAGCCTTTGCACAGCTTTGCAGAAAATCCCTTACAAACGCAGGCTTCCAAAGCTCAAAGCTTGCCTCAGCCTGCCTTAGCAACGGCAGAAAAAGCGTCACTGCCCTTTCTCCTGACTATGTTCTTCTCGACGGCGATTGCCAAGACAATATGGACGACTACATCATAAGCCTTGCCCCACGATATTCTGTGCCTATAATCTATCTTACCATTCAGCATAACAATAAATATCCCATGATGCAGGCAGGTGCCATAGACGTCGTATATAAACCTGACGGCACTCCGTCTGATAACGAGCGTTTTCAGAAACGCTTTGCCGAAAGCATACAGCGCCTTGAAAAAGCAAGAGCTAATTCTGTTGTGCATATACCTGCCATAAATACCTCCAGAATAATAGCCATAGGCGGTTCAACAGGCTCAACGGAAGCCCTGAAAGCTATCCTTAAAGACCTCCGCCACGACCTGCCCCCTATAGTGGCAGTCCTGCATATGCCTGCGGGCTATACAAGGATATATGCTGAACAGCTATGCACTGAAACCGGTCACAACGTTGTGGAAGCCAAAAGCGGTCTGTATCTCAGCCAAGGCATGGTGGTAATAGCGCAGGGCGGTCAGCACCTTAGATTGTTCAGGGATAAAAAAGGCTATTTTGTCACCTCTGAAGCAGGTGTAAAGGTTTCAGGTCACTGTCCGTCAGTTGACGTGCTTTTTGACTCTGTGGCATACAGCGCAAAGCGTAACGCTATAGGCGTTATCCTCACCGGCATGGGCTGTGACGGTGCAAAGGGTATGCTCAACATGAAGAAAATGGGAGCATATAATATCGGACAGGACGCAGAAAGCTCCATAGTCTATGGTATGCCCAAAGCCGCATATGAAAACGGCTCAGTGTCAAAGCAGTGTCCCCTTGACAAGATAGCACAGGAGATACATTATCGCATCGACAGCGGCTTATGATAAAATATAACAAGGAGGGATAGCTGTGGAAAACAGCAGATATCTCATTTTCACCTCAGCAGGGCGAAGCTTTTCACTGCCCTTTGAGGATATAAAAATAATCATAGCGGCGCAGACCCCAACTCCCGTGCCTGATTTCCCCGACTATGTGCCGGGAACAGTGGTGAACGAGGGCGAGGTAGTGCCTGTCATAGACCTGCGCAAACGTTTCCACTATGAGCCAAAAGAGATCTCCGACAGAGATTGCATAATAATCACAATGGGCGAAGAAGTTTCCGTAGGGCTTTTGTGCGACAGCGTAGCAGGCTTCACGGATATTCCCGAGGATAAGCTGTGTAAAGCCCCAAACGTCAACGAAGAAGCCTGCGCAGATTTTATAAAAGGAGAATTTCTTCTGGAGGACAAGCCATGCTATGTCCTTGACAGCGAAAAAGTAATAAAGCTCAGCGACCGTGAAAAGGTAGCAAATACAGAGCGAAAGGATAAATAAAAATGAGAGAGATAAACGTTTCAGAAGTAGAAGAACTTGTAAGAGATCTGTGCATAAAAGCCAATCTGTATCTTCCTGAGGATATGGAAAGCTGTATAGAGTGCAACGCCAAGAAAGAGCAGTCCCCAGTGGGAAAGAACGTCTTTGCTGATATCCTTGACAATATGAGAGTAGCAAGAGAAGAAACTATCCCTATCTGTCAGGACACAGGCATGGCAGTTATCTTCATGACCATAGGACAGGACGTGCATTTTGTAGGCGGTTCGCTGAATGAAGCCATAAACAAAGGCGTAGCAAGGGGCTATACAGAGGGCAGACTGCGCTGTTCAATAGTATCCGACCCATTGGAAAGAGTAAACACAGGGGATAATACACCGCCTGTTGTGCATCTTAAAATAGCAGAGGGCGAAAAGGTAGAAATAATGGTGGCACCAAAGGGCTTTGGAAGCGAAAATATGTCACAGCTTAAAATGATGACCCCATCAGTTACCGAGGACGAGATAGTGGATTGGGTAGTGTCAGTGTGTGCAAAAGCAGGTTCTAACCCATGTCCGCCAATAGTCATAGGCGTAGGCATAGGCGGCGACTTTGAGAAGTGCGCATACCTTGCAAAGAAAGCTCTGTGCAGAAGCGTATCAAAGAGAAACCCAAAGGAACGTTATGCAAAGCTTGAAGCGAAAATGCTGGAGAAGATAAACCTCCTTGGCATAGGACCACAAGGCTTTGGCGGCACACAGACCTGCCTTGCAGTAAATATAGAAGAAGCACCGACCCACATTGCAGGTCTGCCGGTGTCAGTGAATGTAGGCTGTCATGTGACAAGACACGCAAGCGGAGAGATATAAGGGCATAATGTGGGAGCGAACGGTGTTCACCCGCATTTTCCACAGCACGCACATCTTATTATTCATCAAACAAGCTCCTACATCTTATTCGGGCAAGTTCTTCCGCCGCAAAATCGCTTCGCTCTTTGCGGATTTACATTTGCTAAGGGATAGGGAAAACGGTGCAGATTTTTGCTCCGATATCACCTTTGTTTAATATCGGACTTTCATGTGCTTTTTTTCTCATTAAATCTGCACCTAGTCGGCTTACGCCGAATGAGGCTCTGCCTCAAACTCCGCAAGGGACTCTGTCCCTTGACCCTGCAAGCCCTCTTACGCCGGGCTTGAGCCTGCGTTTTACCTCTCGCTCCGCTCGATGTTGGATATCCCACTCTGGTCAGCTTTGCCAATTCCTCATTCCTCATTCCTCATTCTTCATTTCTACCTCTTTTCTCCACAACACCAATACCCCGATAACATTCGGCACTGCCATAAGTCCATTGAAAATATCCGACACTCCCCACACAAGCTCCATGCTCCACATCGTTCCAATGCACCCACAAGCTATAGCCATGATCCTATAGATCATATCATTTCGAGGGAAAAGGTATCTCCAAGCCCTCTCTCCAATGAAAAACCACCCTGCCACTGTCGCTAATGCAAAAAGTATCAGCGAACCTGACATGAAATACTTCCCCGCTCCACCAAGAGCAGCATTGTAAGCCCTCACTGCCATATCCTCCCCCGTGAGGTCAGTGCCGCTTATTATTATCACCACAGCCGTCAGCGTGCATATGACAAAGGTATCTATAAAAACCTCAGCCATTGCCCATGTTCCCTGCAATTCAGGCGACTTTATCCTGCATGAGCTGTGCACCGCCACCGTCGAGCCTAAGCCTGCTTCGTTTGAAAACGCTCCACGCTTTAACCCCTCCACCATGGAAAATATTATCGTCCCTGCCACCGAGCCTGTTATGCAGGCTGTGGGGCAAAAGGCGTTTTTTACTATCATTGCTATCGCTCCTGCGGCTTTTAATGGGTGAAATATTATCACTCCCAAACTGCCGCCTATGAAAAGCACCGCCATTATCGGCACAAGCTTTTCGCAAAGACAAGCTGCTGAGTTTTTTCCCACAGCTACTAAAAATACGAAAATAAGCACCACAAGTGCAAATATATATGAGGGTATCCCAAACCCCTCTCGGGCAGCCGCAGCCGCCGAACCCGTCTGCACCATGTTGCCCATTCCAAGTGACGCACCCACCGTAAAAACTGCAAACAAAACAGCCGTGAGCTTCGTTCTGCCTATCTTTTCGAGATAAGACGCCGCACCGCAAAGCTTTCCCTCAGAGCATCTCACTCCCAGATAGTTTTCGCAGTAAGCAAGCCCCATTCCGAAAAATGCAGACACCCACATCCAGAATACCGAGCCTGCGCCCCCTATCCTGATACATTCCCCCACGCCCACCACCGAGCCTGTTCCTACAGTTGCCGCAAGCGCCGTGGAAAATGTCTGAAACTGCGAGAGAGAATCGCTTTCGGAGCTTTCTTTTTTAAACAGCGTAAAAACCGTTTTCTTCATTATTTTTAAAATGTGTATCTGTGGGAATCCAAGCTTTATGCTCAGATATATTCCGCCCCCAAGCAAAAGTATCAAAAGCGGAACGCCCCACAAAAACGAATTTATCTTGTTTATTATAGCCGTAAGTTCCATAGCTTTCCCCCGAAAACACTTTTTTCGTGCAAATAATTGCCTTATAAATGATATGATATAAAAGGGAGATTAATTCTTGAAAACTGAGATAACCATACATACAAATACGCAAAAAAACAAACAGCGAGGTGAACGTCCTCAAATGCACAGATATAAGCCCTCAAAAATACCGCTTTTTATCTTCTGGGCTATCCTTGCGGTAATATTGTTTCTTATCCGCTATGCGGTCAATCTCATAGAAAAACTTATCCCATTTTCCGTGAATTATATCCTTATGCCAATGTGGATAATCGCCGCACTTTTTTGCCTGCTGATGCTTCCCTTTTATTTCATCAGATCTTATTTCACCGTCAGTTCAAAAGAAGTCACCGCCTTTACAGGGCTTTTCTTTACCATGCGGCATTTTATGCCCACCTCGGCAATAAAATCCGTCACCACTATCATAACTCCACTAGGCAGTATAACAGGACTTAACTTCGTTGTCTTAAATGCCTTGGGCGCAAGACTTCTTATACCTTTTATGAGCCGCCGTGATGCCATGGAAATATCCGCCATAGTAAACAGCTCCATACGAAACAGAGAACGCAAAGAAGACTAGATACCATAGACAGGAAAGGTTTAAATGAGCCGCAGAGAAACTATCAAGGAAAGAAGCAGCTGGCTGAAGAATTTCTTCGCCCACCGCCAGCACCCTATAATGATATTATCTTATACAACTAAATATATGTGGCTTCTTGCTATCCCTCTTGCCAAGTATCTCATAGCCGCAAAATTCAACTTTCAAAGCTGGTTTCAGGCACATTGGGTTGATATCCTCACTATCACATTTATCTTCGGCTACGCTTTCCTGCGCTGGATATTCGTCTACTATGAGCTTGAAGAAGATTGCATCATAGCCCACACAGGCTATTTCGGCATAACACGAACAAAGGTCTATTTTGCCGAGATAAGCTCATTGTCACTGTCACAAGGATATATTTCCAGACTTATACATTCCTGTGCCGTATACATAGACACCGATGCAAAATCACTGCAAAATGCAGATATAATGCTCACTCTTACAAAAAAACGAGCCTTTGAGCTTTATCATTTTGCCACTGCCAAATGCAAAAACAAACCTAAATATGTCTACAACTCAAAGAAAAGCCTGCTCGTTATATTCTCTCTCATCTTTTCATCAACTCTGTCAGGCATGATAATCGTGCTGTCGGTACTTTACGAAGCATATAGGATAGTAGGACGAGAGGCGGAGGAACAAATACTCCGCAGAGTGAATACGGAGATAGCAAAAGTTCCGGTGCTTGCAGAAGTGCCTGAATATATCCTTATCGCAGGCGGTGTGCTGGCAGGAGGCTGGCTCATATCATTTCTGTCGAATCTAATGCGCCACTGGAATTTTTCCTGCACACGCTGTGCTGACCTTTTCATAATCAGAAGCGGGATAGGCACAAGACGCAGACACGTCCTCTATAGAGATAGAGTAAACTATATCGACCTAAGACAATCATTGCTTATGAAGATATGCAAAATAACCTCTGTGTCTGCCCACTGTACAGGATACGGAAAAAGACGGCTTGAAATATCAGCACTTATACCGATAACGACAAACGGACAGGTTGACCGCTCCCTGAAGATGCTCATGCCTAAAATACCGCCGGTGAAAAGCGACATCTCCACAGGAAAAGCCGACCTTGGCAGATTTATAACGATACCGCTCATATGCACGTTTATACCCATCGTATCAGGAAGAGGAACGCTTTACTTTTTTCCTAACTGGAAAAGAGAAATAACCATACTTGTTATACTAACTACCATACCATTGCTGTGGCTCGTCATGGTCAAGGCGGCGGCAGCGTTCACAACATCAATAGGCTTTGAAAACGGGTATTGTACATTGTCATATTGTAAATGGTATAGCTTTCATAAATCAATAGCCGCACTTGACAGAGTGTCAATGGTAACGGTCATGCAAAATCCGTTTCAGAAGATAAGCCATACTTGTGCCGTGAGAGTTTATACCAATTCGGAGAGTACAGACTATCATACTGTAAAGGGACTTAATTATGATAAGGTCATAAAATTGTTGAACAGGAATGGGTATGCGGTGTGAAAAAATGAGGAATGAGGAATTAGCATAGCAGACCAAAGTTACCCCTCAGCACCGAGCTAAGCGATTTTGCAGCGGTAGAACTTTGGTGTAGGGGCTGGCGCCCTCGACAGCCCGATATCGAAGCGGCTAAGCTTGGAATTTTCACGAATGAAAAGAAGCAGACAATGTTGTGAATTGTTGCGCCGAACTTTGTGCGGATAACGCAAGCTCGTACAGGCAAATAGGAAATGGGCTGTCGAGGACGCCAGCACCTACACAGTTTGATAAACAAATATCATCAGGGACGACCACCTCGTCCCCGATTTTTTTATTCAAAAAATTTTTTTCACTGCAACATTTCAGTGAAAAATATACACTTATATTATGACGGACGACAGGGGGGATCAGATTGGACAAAAAGGGAAGAAAAAAGCTCGCAGAACTTGCGGTGAACGGCGATACGGACGCCTTTTCTAAGCTCTATGGAGAGATATATAAGGAGCTTTATTATTACGCCCTCGCTAACCTGCAAAATGCCGAGGACGCCGCCGATGCAGTGCAGGACGCTGTGCTGGACGGCTATATGAGCATCTCCTCGCTGCGGAAAAGCGAAGCTTTCGATAGCTGGATGTTCAAAATTCTGGTCGCCAAGATCAAACAAAAACAAAAGGAATACGCCCAAAGACGCTCTAACCTCGATTATATTAATGAAAGCGACGCAATAATCAAGGACGAAAACGGATTCGAGCGGTGCGAGATCTTAGAAGAGTTTGCTGATCTCAGTGAAGCGGAAAGACTCTGTATATCACTTCACTGTATAGCAGGCTACAAAGGCAGGGAGATAATGGAGATAACAGGTATTAAAGATACGACAGTCCGTTCCCATATATCCAGAGGTAAAGCAAAAATACGCAGTAAGCTGTTTGGAAAGGAGGTGACATGATGAGAAATTTAAGAAAACGCAGAAAGCTTATCAGACAAATGGAACAGGCAAACAAAATTCCTGATAAGCTCATGCCCCAGGAAATAAAAGATATGCTGGACGTGGCAGGCTTCAGACCCGTTATCGAAAATACTCCAAATAGTGCAGAGATAAAAATAAACAGTGGCAGAAGCAACGCCCTGAGATGTCTGGCTGTGGTGGCGGCTTTCGTCCTTGTGGTAGGCGGATTTGCTGTGCTTAGGTTCAGCAATACCCAGTTCGTCAAAAAATACCCCAATTCCGCTTCTTCACAGTCCGCTGACGCCTCAGGTCTTGACGGCCTCCGTGGAACGACCTATAAGGGTCTTTACAACTATATAAATAGCAACAGCAAAAACATAGAGGACTTTATAGTTGACAATAGCTATATATTCAAAAATATCGACACTTTGACTGTTGATGACGATGACTATGTGGCTTTGTATAAGCAGGCACTTAGAGATCACCAGCTCACCCCTAACCCCGCTGATATACAGCTCACTCGCTCAGGCGTGGATATCACCCCCACAACCAGCATAGATGAGCTGGAAACAAACATAACCTACGGAAATGCCCATTTCATTACTGACAATGGCGGTATCGACGTTTATATTACCCAAAACGGAAATATCACAAAGTCAGAACAGGATATCTTTGCGGAAACCTTCCTTAAAAAAGGTCTTGTTGACATTGCCGAATACGAACAGTACGGCTGTAAGTTCGCTCCAAGCGTTGTTGCAATGTATTTGGATAATAACGAGCTTTACGCTTTCTTCGACTTTATCTTACCCGTGAAGGCAGGAAAGAAAAACCTCGATATCGAATACTGCGGAATGTGCGTGTTTGACGTGAGCGACCCTGAGAATATCAAGCTCATAAGCGAGTTTGAACAGCCCGGCGTGCTGGAGGGCATAAGAAAAGTTGACGGAAAATTTTTCATCGTGTCACGCTACACCCGAGCGGCTTCACTGCTCTTAGATGACCAAAAGCCCGAGGATATCGCACCCGTGCGATACATCAATGGTGAAAAACAGCTTTTTGAAGAAAGTGAAATGTATATCACAGCCAGAGATAATACACCGTCCATGATCTTGCTTTCGTCCTTTGACGGAAAAAATCAAGGCTCATACATGGCTTCAAAGCTTATCGCCTGCGGTGAAAGCAGCATCTTAATGGGAACAGACAACATTTATATTTTAAGAGCATATGGCTTTGAAAAAACAGACGATGATTACAGCACAGTGCCAACAAGAGCGCTTATTACAAGAATAAACTACGGTGGCGGCGACATGGAGCTTAACAAAACCCAGACCGTCACAGGCGCAGACGCCGAGCATATAAGCCACGCCATATCAGGAGATGAGTATAACGGCAGATTGTCGCTGTTCTCAAACGACTCTGCAAACATTTACGATATCAGCACACACAATATCTATTATAGCAGCATTAATATCTGCACCCTGTGGCTTTTTGACAATGACCTTGGCGGCCCTGTGAAAAAGACCCTCACATACGAGGACACTGATTTCGAGAGTGCAAGGTATAGCACATTCTATCATTCCATGCTGTATGTTTACAGAGAATATTCATTTGCATACAGCATGGATGACACTTATCAGGCAGCGAACAATATCCAGCTTGATGAAGTATATGATTTCTCAGACCCTAACAAGATAACTCAGGTGCCCCCTGATGATAAAATGATAGCAGTGTCAACGGCAAACAACTTCTTCCATTATGGTACGAACTATAACGATGATATCGCCGTGCGCACCGACAGCACGTCATTCGACTCTTTCAGCGTAAAAATACTCGACAAGAGCAAAACAGAAAAGCAAGAAACCCTTTTATACGGCTCAAGCGGCAAGGGCATAGCGAATGCTAACGGCACAGTGGATCAGGTGCAGGTCTATGACACAGAGGTAGTAAAGAAATTCAACTTCTTCAAGACTATACAGGAATACAAATATCACGAGAAAGAAATGGGAACAACAGTTGACGGAAAGGATATGACCCAAAGATCCGCCAGCACTATTTCTTCAAACTCCATAATAACAGACAACGAAAACGGATATATAGCCATACCATTATATGACGTTACCTCAGTTGGAAAGACCACTAACGGCTACGATCTGGACTATACCTATTATAATAAAACTATAGAAAAAATGCTGGTAATGAAATATGACATAGAAACAAAAACTTTCAGCGAGTATGGAACTATAAAGCTTGACGAATATACGGATTATTTTGACGATTATTTCGATCATGCTAGTGAAGACGAGATCACGGCTCTGGTCAACGACAATGACCAGAGAGATCGTTACCGCAGTGCATTCGTTCAGGACGGATATATTTATATCTTCTCCGACAGACAGATACGCTCATACAGCTATGCCGATCTCTCAAAACCCACTGACAGTGTAGACATAGTTAAATAGCATTACACCAAATTTCCCCTTTAGCACCCGACGGATAAATTTCTGTCGGGCGTTTTTTTTGCTAAAACGTTTTCGTTATTGCACACAAATAAAACCGCCGCAAATTGTATAGTATGTACAATAAATGTTCACAGTAATATAACCAATTGAAATTCTGTTTGTGCTAAAATAATATGGTTTTAGGAATAAATATAAGACATAAATAGGAGAAAGAATTATGAAAGACCTAACGAAAGGAAATATCACAAAGCTGATATTGATGTTTTCCCTGCCCCTTCTGCTTGGCAACGTTTTTCAGCTTTTTTATAATCTTGCCGACACCCGTATCGTGGGTCAGACCCTAGGCAAAAACGCCATAGCCGCCCTTGGCGCAACTTCATCAGTGAACACCGTCATAATAGGCTTTCTGAACGGTCTTACAAACGGCTTTGCCCTTGTGACGGCACGTTTTTTCGGTGCAAAAGAGTTTGACCGCCTGAAAAAGTCCGTCGCCCACGCCCTTACCCTAGGTATCGCAACGGCAATAGCCCTCACCGCCCTCAGCCTTGCCTTTATCGACCCACTGCTGAAAGCGTTGAACACGCCTGACAACATCTTTAAGCAGGCAAAAACCTACATAGTCATAATCCTTGCAGGAATGATAATATCAATGTTCTATAACATCTGCGCAGGTGTCCTCCGTGCAGTCGGCGACACTGTTTCGCCACTTATCTTCCTTATAATATCAACTATCGCTAATATCGGGCTTGACCTTCTCTTTATCCTGGGCTTTAAAATGGGTGTTGAGGGTGCAGCCTATGCCACCCTTATCGCACAGGGTATCTCAGTTGTGCTTTGTATAATATATATCATTAAAAAACACAAGTTTCTTATCCCATCAAAAAGCGACTTCCGCTTTAACTTCAAGCTCGCAGGAGATATGTATGCAACAGGAGTTTCAATGGGACTTATGATATCTCTCGTTGGTATCGGCACTGTTATAATGCAGGGCGCAATAAATATCTTCGGCACTGACATAATAGTCGCCCACACCACCGCAAGAAAAATATCTGAGATCTATATGCTCCCTATATCTGTTTTCGGTGCAGCTTCAGCAACCTTTTCAAGCCAGAACTACGGTGCAGGCAGGATAGACAGAGTAAAAGAGGGCGTGAAAAAAGCGACCCTCATAACATGGGGCTGGTCTGTTATCGTAATAGCCGCAACATGGCTTTTCACACCATTTTTCGCACACCTTATCACAGGTATCAGCGACCCTGAGATAGTGGGTACAGTGGAAAAATACATGAAAATAAACACAGCATTTTACTTTATCCTCGGCATAGTAATAGTTTTCAGAAACGCACTTCAGGGCGTAGGAGATAAGATAACACCTATAGCTTCAAGCATAATAGAGCTTTTGGGCAAGTTCGCAGTGGCAATGATACTCGCCCCACGCATGGGATATTTCGGCATCATGATAAGCGAACCCCTTGTGTGGGCAGGCATGGCAGTGATGCTCGGCATAGGCTTTGCCGCAAATAAGACCTTCCGTAAAGAGAACATCCCCAATACGGCAGAACAAATGTAAATAATCCGTTAATTTACATAAAACAGATAGCTCACTATGTAGAAAAAAATAAGCCACTATTGATTTTATCAAAGAAACGTGTTATAATTAGTAAAAACATACAATCCACAAAAGTGTGGCTAACATACCATAGACGTGAAAGGGGGAAATGCCTGCAAACGGCAGGCATGACAGAAAAAAATGCTTTCAAAAATATTGTCAAAAGAGGAATGTGCAAAGTGCAGGATATGTTGCTGCTTTGACAGCTATGATATATGGGAAACACCATATATCTCACAAACGCTTGCAAGCAAGATATTGCAGGAATATATCCCTAAGCAGGAATTTATAAAGAAGGAAAACCACTTCTTGTTCAAAATGGATAAGGAACAGAATGCAGACCTGTATTATTGCCCGATGCTGGATAACGAGAAGGGCTGTATATTAGGCGACGACAAACCGTTCGATTGCAGGATATGGCCACTGAGAGTAATGGCACTGAATGAAACTAAAGTAATAACATTGTCGCCGGTCTGTCCTACTATGAATGAAAAGTCCATAAAGGAGCTGACGAAAACGGCTAACGAGCTGGCAGATCAGATATTTGAGTATGCAGACGAAAATCCGGAAGCCGTGAAACCGTATCTTGACGGCTATCCAATATTGGTGGTAGAGGGCAAAAAGTATAAGGATACCCTCGTATAAAAAGTAAAAATCAAAAACAAAGCGGTGTCGGAGCGAAAAACTCTGCACCGCTTTTTCTATCCCATAGCATAAAGTAAAATCCGCAAAGAACGCCAGCGTTTTTGCGACGAAAAAAAATCGACACAAATGTGTAGGGGCTGGCGTCCCCGACAGCCCGCACCTGCTTGCTGCTCAACCATGCGGTATATGCACAATAATTCCCAACACGGCACGTCTACACAAATTCGTGATAAAACCAAACCTTATCGCTCTCAGAACGGGACGTCGTATTTTTGCAAAGCAGAAATTGCGCCGCTCCCCTACAGTGAGTTTGTGCGGTTATCATGAATCGCAAGCAGCTTACCTCAAAAACAAATAATAAATAAGCCCGTAAAGCACACTAGCCAAAGTGCCGTAAAGAATAACAGGTCCGCTGATAATGAAGATCTTCGCCCCAAGCCCAAGAATATATCCCTCCGTCTTGAACTCAAGAGCAGGCGCCGCCACAGAGTTTGCAAAACCTGTTATGGGTACAAGCGTACCTGCACCTGCGTGCTTCGCTATGCGGTCATACCAGCCAAGACCTGTGAGAAGAGCCGATAAAAATATCAAAGTTATTGATACCGACATTGAGGCGTTATCCTTGGATAAACCTAAATATAAATACATATCCATAAGCGATTGCCCAATAACGCATATAAGTCCGCCAAATAAAAACGCCTTTGGTATGGTCACCCACCACTTTGTCCCCTTTGACGCCTCCTTGTACATCTCGCTGTATTGCGCCTTGCTTAAATTTATATCCATTTTGTTCTCGCTCCTTTTTGTTTCTGACTGCCAGTATTGTGCCACATAAAGCTCAGGTTATTCATATTTTAAGTGCACGATTTTCGCATGATTTGTTCAATATGTTGCTGTAAGGTTAATATTTTTATATAGTTTCAACAAGTTTTGTATAATGTAAACGATTTATCATAGGGAATTTTGTTAAAATAGTATCTTGAAAAAAATGCGAAAATTTTGTATCATATTCATTAGAGATATTCTATCTTAGGGGTAGTGTAACTGCCATTATTTTTCAGGAGGTTATTATAATGAAAGCTAAAAAAATTCTTGCTGCTGTCACAGCTCTTTCTCTGACAACAGTAGTATTCGCATCATGCGGCGATTCAGCTGATTCTTCAAGCTCTACTGCTGCCGTAACAACAACTACAGCCGTTACTACAACTACAGCTGCAACAACAACAACTACAGCCGCTGCCGAGTCTGCTGCTGATTCAGCTGCAACAGACAGTTCTGCTGACGCTACAAAAGGCAGTGACTCTGATTACACACCTGTAAAGACATTCAAGGGCTATGACGCATTCCTTATGTTCGGTGACGGAGAGTGGCTCTGGGGCAACTGGGAAGGTCAGGGCGAACCTGATGCAATTAAGGCTTTCGGTGTTGACGCTGACATAACAGGCGACGGTGAGTACACAGTTTCTATCACAAACGCTTCTATCTCTTATGATGACCCAGACGAGGGTATCAATCCACAGATCGCTCTTGACGGTGACTATGCTGTTGGCGCTCAGGGTTGCGTAGTAATGTGCGTTGATATCATCGGTCTTCTTAACGGCGAAAAACTCAAGGGCACAGGCGATCCTAAGACTGATAAGGAAACTCCAGGTAAGTACAACGCTGACGATCTCAAGGTAGAACTTAAGTCTATCAAGGCTGACGGTCAGGAAGTTGCATTCGATAAAGCTAAGATCAAGTATGGCAACATCGAGGACAACAACAACTGCTACAGAATCGAGATCTACAACGATTACGGCGATACAGCTAAGGATTCTCCTATCGACAAGGACAATCTTGCATTTGAGGACAGCCTTGAGATTACATTCTCTATCGAGGGTCTTTCTGAATAATTTTTCATGAAAACTAAGAGCAGACCGCAATATGGTCTGCTCTTTTGTATTTTTATACATTTCCTCAGTGACAAGAAGTGTGACAGATTTTTTAAAATAGCTGTCACACTTTTATGTTGACATGAAACTAATGGGAATATATAATAATAGTATTATAGTAATTCTATAATATCATCACATATTTTATTAATCCCCTAAGAAAAAAGCCGTGGTACCCTTTCTTACCACAGCTTTTTTCTTTTTTATCCATTTTTGTTATCTATTCCGCCTGACTGTCTGCCACCAGACCGCCGTTATCCGCCATAAGCTTGAATTTTATCTCAAACTCTTTCTCATCACCGCTGTCCGTCTTGCGATATACCTTGCAGGCGACTTCATCTCCTGCCTGCTTTCCTGAAAACAGCGACGCTATATCCACCTCTCCTGCGGTGGACTTTCCGTCTATTTCCGTGATGATATCGCCCTCCGCAAGGTCTGTATTGGCAACGTCACAATCAGGGTTTATGGACACAATACAAATGCCCGGCTTTATGCCGTATATCTCAGCCGTGGTGTCGCTGACAGCATAATAAGTCACACCTATCTTTACTCTGCCTGCCACATAGCCCTTTTCCATAAGCTCCTCGATAACAGGCTTCGCCTCGTCAATGGATACTGCGAAGCCTATGCCCTCATAGTCGCTTGAAGCAAGCTTCGATGAGGTTATCCCTATGACCTGCCCCCACATATTGAACAGCGCTCCACCTGAGTTACCGGGGTTTATGGCTGCGTCTATCTGTATGCAGTTCATTATTATTGACGAGTTTTCAAGCCTTATCCTGCGGTTCACACCTGACACGATACCCTTTGTCACAGTGCCGTAATAGCCAGCCGGTGAGCCGATAGCGACTACCTCTTCCCCTGCATTTACCTGAGTTGAATCACCGAACTCAGCCGCCTGCAAGCCCTGCGCCTGTATCTTTATCACCGCTATATCCGTGGCAGAGTCCTGCCCCACCACCTTGGCTTCATACTCCGAATTGTCGCTTAGAACAACTTTTATGCCCGACTCCGCCGCATTTACAACATGAGCGTTTGTGACAATATATCCGTCAGCAGACATTATAACACCGCTGCCCTGACCTGCCGCAACATATCCACCCGAATTTTTGTAAACCTCTATAGATACCACAGCAGGAGAAAACCCCTTTGCGATACCCTCGGCAGTGTATCTTCCGTCAGCCTGATAAAATTCATCGTCAAGCTTCGGCTTGTCAGCCACAGGAAGCGTAAAGCTTATCTTCTCGTCCCCTGTAACAAGATTTCTCACCCAGCCGCTTCCCCTTATGGAGGTTATCGATATGGCTATTCCGATGCCTACAAAAAGCACCATAAAGCACAGCCTTGCAACTGCATGGCGCATACGCTCTCTGCGGCGGCTTCTTTTTCTTGCCGAATCAACAGCCGACCAAAAATCTTCGTCCACCTTGTGAGCGGCTACCGCTCCCTCAGGCAGCTTGTAAAGCCCAGTTTCTTGGGCTGTATCTTCATTTTCATCATGCAGACAAGGCTGCTCTTCAAACTGCTCCATATGAGCCTCCTAGTCGCCCTCCGCCTTGTTAGGCAGCGTGAACACAAATTCCGTATACTCGTTCTTAACGCTTCGTACCATTATCTTTCCCCCATGGAGCTTTATGATAGAACGCACGATATTAAGTCCCAATCCAACGCCCGTCTTGTCAAGACCTCTTGACTTATCGGTCTTATAAAATCTGTCGAACACCAGCGGAAGCTCGTCCTCAGACAGACCCTCACCGCTGTTTCTGATAGAAATGCTTGTCATGTTGCCCTCAGGCTCAAAGTGAAACTCTATATAACCGCCCTTGTCAACGAACTTTATGGCGTTCTCTATGAGGTTATACATGACCTGATGCACAAGATCGTTATCAGCATAAAGGGTCACTCTGTCAACGTCAAGACCCCTTATCTCTATCTGCTTTTCCTCAAGCCTTGGCTCAAAAGTCACAAGGGTATCGACTATCGGCTCAAGCACAGAGAAATACTGCAAATTAGGTTTAAGCTCGCCTGCCTCGATCTTTGCAAGATTGAGCATACTTCTTACGAGCCTTGCAAGTCTGTGTACCTCAGAGGAAATTATCTTAAGATAATATCTCTCCTGCTCCTTTGGTATGGTGCCGTCAAGCAGACCGTCCACAAAACCGCCTATAGACGTCATAGGCGTTCTAAGCTCATGAGAAACGTTCGCAAGGAAGCTATTTCGCATGGTGTCATAGCTTTTCAGGCTGGCAGCCATATCGTTGAAAGCGTTGCTGAGCTGTTCAAGCTCCGAAGTAGAATAATCAGGCAGGGTGACAGAAAAATCTCCTGCTCCTATCTTCTTTGATACCTCCGCTATCTCTTTTATAGGTTCTGTAAGCTTCAGCGTCATGAAATATACCAGAAACATTACTATGACCAGAACTATTATAGCGGAAACTATAAATATTTCCATTATGTTGTAGGTATAGTCGTCCTGAGCCGCCTTTGAACTGAATGCAAGCACATAATATTCAGGTCCATTCGCTTTGAAAGACTTACCTATCACATGATATATAGCATCGAAAGCTCCTCCGAGATCCGAATAAACATACTCGCAATTGTCAGAAAAAGCTTCAAGCTCATGGACAGATATATTATGAGGGCTGCACACAGGATCCTTACTGGAGTTCACAAGCACTGCTCCCGTAGAGTCGCACAAGATAAAATCAGCGTTGCACGCCATTGAATACTGCATCATCTCATCTGTCACCGACTTTTTCCAGTCGGCAGGCTGAGCCAGCATTTCTTCCTGCGTATATAAAGCAAGAGCCTTGGTGTTTTTCTCCAACAGGCTCTTTTTTTCATCAATAAAATACCTTGAAGAAACCAGCAGTAATACCGTTCCTAAGCAAACAAAGCTTATAAGTATTACTGCTGAACAAATTACAAAGTATTTAAAGAATATGCTTTTACGATTACTCATGCGGTGTTTCAGCGACTTCAAACTTGTATCCTACGCCCCATACAGTTTTAAGTGCCCACTTGTCAGAAACGCCCTCAAGCTTCTCACGCAGACGCTTAACGTGAACGTCGATAGTTCTCGAATCGCCATAATATTCAAAGCCCCATACCTCATCAAGGAGCTGATCTCTTGTATAAACTCTGTTCGGATTTGAAGCAAGGTGGAACAGAAGCTCAAGCTCCTTCGGCGGTGTATCAAGCACCTGACCGTTTACTCTCAGTTCATATCTTGTCATATTAACTGAAAGCTTGTCATACTTGACTTCCTTTATCTCAGCTTCGCCTGATGACTGACCTACTCTTCTGTAAACAGCCTTTATTCTTGCGATAACTTCCTTTGTATCGAAAGGCTTTACGATATAGTCGTCAGCTCCAAGCTCCAGACCAAGCACCTTATCAAATGTTTCTACCTTTGCGGTTATCATGATGATAGGCACGTTGGACTTCTTTCTTATCTCACGGCATACCTGCCAGCCGTCTATACCAGGCAGCATAATGTCAAGCAGTATGATGTCAGGCTTAAGAGCGTTGAATTTTACCACTGCTTCCTCACCGTCATGTGCAAGTATTACTCCATAGCCCTCCTTTTCAAGGTAAAGCCTGAGCAGCTCGCAGATGTTCTTATCATCGTCTACTACCAATACTCGTCCAAGCGACATATTTCATCTTCCTTTCGTTTATTTACTTCTTTTCATGCCCATTATTTCAAATTTTCGCACTTCTGAAAATTTGAACAAAAGACAATAATTATTCAAATTGATATAAGTATTATAACAAATTCACAAACCCATTGTGTGAATATTTATTTAACTTTTTATTAAATATCATAATTTGCTTTAATTTTAAGCGGACGTCTGCAACAATATGTATATATTTAATTTAATTAATCAATAGTTTTGGATTTTACTTACAAAAACGCCGAGGATATTATTTGATTTTTGTAAACTATATCATAAAATATTACCCATTCCATACAAACAGCCTCCGCAGGATAACTACGGAGGCTGTAAATTATATCAGATATTAGTCATGGGAGCTTATTAGTACATACCGCCCATTCCGCCTGCACCTGCTGCTGCGGCTGCCATAGCAGCGTCAGCCTGTGGGTCCTTCTTGTCTGCAACAAGGCTCTCAGTTGTGAGCACCATTGAAGCAACAGAAGCTGCGTTCTGGAGAGCTGAACGTGTAACCTTAGTAGGGTCAACGATACCTGCAGGTATCATGTCAACATACTCAGAAGTATAAGCGTTGAAGCCGTAGCCGACCTTTCTTGAACGGATTATCTTGTCTATGATAACGCTGCCCTCAAGACCTGCGTTCACAGCGATCTGTCTAACTGGTTCTTCAAGAGCCTTGTAAACGATCTGAGCGCCTGTCTTTTCGTCACCGCTGAGCTTGTCAACGAGCTTCTTAACTGCTGGCATAGCGTTGATAAGAGCTGTTCCGCCGCCTGCTACGATACCCTCTTCAACAGCTGCCTTTGTAGCTGCCAGAGCGTCCTCAATCCTCAGCTTCTTCTCTTTCATTTCTACCTCAGTTGCAGCACCGACCTTGATAACAGCTACGCCGCCTGAAAGCTTAGCAAGTCTTTCCTGAAGCTTTTCTCTGTCGAAATCAGAAGTTGTGTTCTCGATCTGTGACTTGATCTGACCAACTCTTGCCTTGATATCGTCGCTGTTGCCAGCACCGTCAACAATGATAGTGTTCTCTTTCTGAACGACTACCTGTCTTGCTCTGCCCAGCTGCTCCATAGTTGTTTCGCTGAGTTCAAGACCAAGTTCAGATGAAATTACCTGACCGCCTGTGAGGATAGCGATATCCTGAAGCATTTCCTTTCTTCTGTCGCCAAAGCCAGGAGCCTTTACAGCTACGCAAGTGAAAGTACCTCTCAGCTTGTTTACAATAAGAGTTGAAAGAGCCTCGCCCTCAACGTCCTCGGCAATGATAAGGAGCTTCTTGCCAGCCTTTACGATCTGCTCGAGAAGTGGAAGAATTTCCTGAATGTTAGAGATCTTCTTGTCTGTGATAAGAATGTAAGCGTCATCAAGGACAGCTTCCATTTTATCTGTATCTGTTACCATGTAAGGTGCGATATATCCTCTGTCGAACTGCATACCCTCAACAACTTCGCTGTAAGTTTCAGCAGTCTTTGACTCCTCAAGAGTGATAACGCCGTCAGCAGTTACCTTTTCCATAGCCTCAGCGATAAGCTTACCGATGTTCTCATCAGCGGCAGAAACAGCACCTACTCTAGCTATCTCCTCAGAGCCTTCTATCTTCTTTGAGTTAGCGACGATAGTTTCAACAGCAGTATCTACAGCCTGATCCATACCTTTCTTAAGTACCATTGGATTGGCACCTGCTGCGATATTCTTCATACCCTCTCTAACAAGAGCCTGAGCAAGCAATGTAGCTGTTGTTGTACCGTCACCGGCAGCGTCGTTAGTCTTAGTAGCGACTTCCTTTACAAGCTGAGCACCCATGTTCTCGAATGGGTCGTCAAGCTCGATCTCCTTAGCTATAGTAACACCGTCGTTTGTGATAAGAGGAGCACCGTACTTCTTATCAAGAACTACATTTCTGCCCTTAGGTCCCAGTGTTATCTTAACAGTGTTTGCGAGCTTGTCGATACCGCTCTGCAAAGCTTTTCTTGCGTCTTCGCCAAAAATTATATCCTTAGCCATTGTAAATTACCTCCGTTTATATACTATTTAAAATGCAGTGAAATTAGTCAACAACTGCGAGAATGTCGTCCATTTTAACGATAATGAACTCTTCACCGTCCAGCTTAACATTAGTACCGCTGTACTTAGAGATAAGCACCTTGTCACCCTTATTAACGCCCATAGTAACGTCCTTTTTACCAGGGCCTACAGCTATTACCTCTGCGACCTCAGGCTTTTCCTTAGCTGAGCCTGTGAGAATGATACCACTCTTTGTGGTTTCCTCAGCCTCTGTCATCTTAACTACAACTCTGTCCTGCAATGGTTTGATCGCCATGATAAGTTCCTCCTTTTATAATACCAATTATAAGCTTTGTAAAATATTGTGAGCTGCTGTATTTTTAGTCTTTTCAGCACTCTCACCGTTTGATTGTTAGCACTCATTCTTTCTGAGTGCTAATTATATTTTAGCACCTTTTTCGCAAAATTCAAGTCATTTAAGGTCATTTATGTGATTTTTGTAGGGTTGCACAATATCTATCAGGCTAAAAATTGGTTTTGGAAGCATATTGTACAATTTATTGTGGGGTATTGCAGGTCTGAAATCAGATTTTCGGGTGGGGATAAATGTATTCAATGGAGGTATGCGTATCAACAGTATCCATAATTGTAGGGGACGACGCCCTCGGCGTCCCGTTCGGAGAGTTAACGCCGTGGTTTTGGTATCTTCGATGTTGAATTATTCGGGGTGACATTGTTGTGATAATCTCCGTTAATTCAATGGGCGAGGAATATCGGGACGCCCATTTCTGTGAAACAGAAATTACGTCGCTCCCATACAGGTGCGGTGGGCAAATTTTTTTCGGTTGCCAAACCGTGTTGTAATTGTGGGCGATATCCTCGTCCGGCTCGTTTGCCTCCGGAGCGTGATAAGAAGAAATTGTCATTTCCGGTCTCATATCTTGCTCTTCCACAATCCTGACGGGATGCTTCTGTGTCGTATCGCTCTCTTCGGCAGATTGGGGTTCCGCTGTTGCCGCATTCTTGGCCAAATCGGCCGATATTTTGGCATTCAGGTTGTTCAGTTCGGTATGCAGATTTTCAAGTTCGTTCTCTTTTTCCCATCCTGCTGCCGACATATTCTCGAATGCGGGAATGCTGCGGGCCTGTTCTTCGGCAGCTTTACGGTGGCTCTCGATAAGGCGCGGCATCGAGCCGAGTGCTTTGATGAAGTTTTCGCACGCAAGTTTCGGGTCGGTTGCCAGATGGCCGTTGTTGTACGTGTATTTTATGCCGTCGAGCCCTTCGGCCATGAATTTGTTTACCACGATATCGAGTCCGTCTTTGTTCATGCGTTCGGAGCGTACCAGAATCCGGAAATCGAACAGAGAGCCGATTTTCATGTAATCTTCCCCGGTATTTACGTTACGGTCTATTTCGACTAATTTTCTGCCCAAGACTTTGGGGTCGGAAGAGTTCACGCCGTCTATGTGTAGCGGGTTGGGGCGTTCTCCTTTTTCGTCGGCCGGAGCGACACGTTCCAAATAGGCGAAGTCGGCGGTTATACGTTCTATGGTACGTTCATGCCGGGCGACCGTATCGCGTATTTCTTTCAGTTTCATTCGCGCACTGCCTTTGCTTCTGTTGAATGCTTGTCGTTCGGATTCCAGTACGGCTATCCGTTTTTCGAGCCGAGCCTTGTCCAATAAGTCCGTATTGCCGGAGAGCAGTGCCACGTATTCGGCGTAATTGATTCCGCTGCTTTCGTCCATGGCTCCTTCGTCGATAGTCCGAGAGGCTAAACTTCGGTTTTTCAGTTGCCGGATGAACAATTGCTTATTCTGCAGTATGTTGAACTTATAGGCGTCGAGAGAGCGATCTACGGCATATATGAACGCGCAGACCTTGTTATCGGCATATTTTTCGGCTACGATATTGCCTTTGCGCTGTGCTCTTCCGTCGCGTTGCTGCAGGTCGGACGGTCGCCACGGGATGTCGAGGTGGTGTACCGCTACGGCTCGTTGTTGTGCATTTACTCCCGTACCCAGTTTTTGCGTCGAGCCGAACAGAATGCGCACCTTTCCTGCATTCATGGCATCGAATACGTCTTTGCGTGCTTTGTCGGTCGCTGCCTCTTGGATGAAACGTATCTCGTGTCCGGGTATGTTGTAATCTCGGATCAGTTTATGTTTGATTTCGGCGTATACGTTCCATTGGCCCGGTTTGTAAGTGGACAAATCGCAGAATACGAACTGTGTCCCTTTCGGCTCGTCGTATTGTCGGTATAGTTCGGCGAGCCGTCTGGCGCAAACGCTGGCTTTGTTGCCCGAATCGTCGTCGTACAGTTCTTCGTCAATCAGACGCATATCCAGGGACATTTTATTGGAGTAGTTCGTCGCGATGAGCATTTTCGCTTTTTCTTCGCTTTGCGACAACGGGTTTCTGCCGAGCAGTGTCGCGTCTCCGTTCTTTGCGAATTGCACGAGGTTGGGAATAAATGCCTGCTGGTCGGCTGTCATGGGTATGTTTACCAACCGGGTTTCGAGTTCCGGGCGTTTTACACCGACGTCTTCCGCGGTTCTGTAGTCGGTTATTTCGGAGTAGAATGCGGCCAGTTCCGGGACTTTTATGAAATATCGGAATCTCTCTTTGGCGACTATTTCGTTCGTAACGGAGAACTCGAATTCGGTGGTTTTGCGCGCGAATACGGCAGCCCATCCGTCGAAACAGGATATGCCCTGTCTTTGCATGGCTCGGGGGCGCAGATATTTGAACAACAAATAAAGTTCCGTCAATGAATTGGAAATGGTCGTACCTGAAAGGAATGTCGCCCCCAAATCGCGGCCCGTTCGAGCTTGAATGGTGCGTATGGCGAACAGAAGGTTCATCGCTTTCTGGCTTCCTTTGGGATTTCCGAGTCCCGATACACGGTTGTGGCGTGTGGCGAAAGTGAGGTTCTTGAATTGGTGGCTCTCATCCACAAAAATATGGTCGATACCCATTTGCCGGAAGTCCACCGTATCGTCTTTCTTCTCGGTGATGTCTCTGTCGAGTTTTGCGAGTCGGGCTTCGAGGTTTTCTTTTCGCGTTTCTAGCCCTTTCATAATACCCGCGGTAATTTCGTAGCCTTGCGTTTCGTAAGCCTCCAGGCATTCCGAAAGGTCTTCTATTTCCTGTCGGTATATCTCCCGTTGCATGTCGGGGGATTGCGGTAGTTTACAGAACTGGTCGTGCGTTAGAACGATGCAGTCCCAATTGTTGTTTTTAATGTCGTTGAAAATACGCACCCGTTTTTCGGGTGTAAAGTCTTCTTTGCCGGGATATAGTATACGCGCATTCGGATATGCTTTGCGAAATGTTTCGGCTATCTCGTGTACGTTCGCTTTCAATCCGATGATAAGCGGCTTTTTCGCCAGTCCCAGCCGGTGCATTTCGTATGCCGCCACGCACATGATTAGCGTTTTCCCGGTGCCGACTTCGTGATCGCATATCCCGCCGCCGTTGAGTTTGAGCATTCATATGGCGTCTTTCTGGCTGTCGTACAAAGATGATATGCCCAGGCCTTTCAGGTCGAGGCCGGGAAAGGTCTGATGGCTGCCGTCGTATTTCGGACGTACAAAACAGTTGTACAGTCTGTTGTACCGGTCGGCCAACTGTTGTTTGTCGTCGTCGGGCTGTTCGCGGAGCCAATCGCAGAATGCCTGTCGTATTTTCGATATCGTACTTTCGGCCATCTGAATCGCTGCGGCGTCCGGAACCATGATGTTTTTGCCGTTTTCGTCCTTGCCGATGCATTTGGTGATTTCGGGTATGGTATTGTGCAGTGCGTGTTGCAGTAGGTGCAGGCCGTTGTATTTGCGGTTTTCGCCTTCGACGCAGTACGTCGTTTCGATTGCGGAATTCGTGTGTCGGACCGATACGGAGAACTCGTCCAAGGATTCGACGTATTCGATACGAGGCATTTCGTCGAGTTCGAACAGGTATTGCACGAATCTCTCGTATACGTCCGATGTTATCCACCGTTCTCCGAAGTTGAAGTCGAGTTCTTCGAAAGTAATCGGTGTCGGAAATGCGTTGCGCAGAGCCTCTAACGAACGGCGTGAAGGCTGGTCGTCCGGATTCTCGTCCAGGTAGCGTTCTATCCATTCCGCTTTTTCGATTACATTGCCGGCAATGAACGTATCGGCAATTTCATAGCTTTTGTTCATCGGGTTGTAAAATATGTTTCCTTCCAGATTCGCGATTAGTTCGTCGCGCGGAATGTCGCACAGTCCTTCCATGTAGGCGAGATTTACGCGGCCGTAACGGTTGAGCGATGCGGTGAGGGCTTCGTGCGGAGTGTCTGCATGTATCGTATCGTCGATTTGGAACGATACGGGTACGGCGAATATGTCCGCTTTGCGTCTGATGTTACCTTCGATGCGCTCGAGTGATAATATCTCGCGTCCCGTGGCATCCGAGAGTATGAATTTGGTGTTGTCTTTTCCGTTCAGCGCTCCTATGGTACGCACGAATGTATCGTACAGCGTATTCAGCTTCCGGCGCAGTCCCTTGTATTCTCGTTCGTTATCGGCCTCCAGTCTGTAGAGTTGGTGATAGGTGTCTCGCAGGGGAATGTATGCTTCGGCGCGATAGCGTTGCATGGTATTCATTCTGACAGGTTCGAACGTAACCTGCGGCTTTTCGATATCACGCAGATATCCGTAACGACCGCCTTGTGCGACGAGCGTGCCGTTCCGGTAGAACGGCCATATTTTGCCTGTGTATGGACACGGCTCCGTTTCACGTTTGAGCATTTGTTCCAGACGTTCGTGTTCTTGCCTGTTTTTGATAAGTTTTTCTTCATGATGGAGCATGGAGGATGTCGAAGCGTCGACTGCGGCCTGTCGGCTGAACAGGTCTCCCTGTACGAACGAAGAGAATAAACCGCCGGCAAGCATTGCGGACGTCGTCGGTATGTCTGCGTTACCGGATTGCGGGCTGTCGTTGTCCGTACCGCCTGATACGGTCTCCGTCCCCTGCGGAAAGGAATGTTCCGTTTCGTTCGCTGCGGTTTCGGAGGTGACGGCGAAAGAATATTCCGCAGCGGTATCGTCCGCTTGTTTTTCGGTTACGGCAAACTGTCGTGCAGTCGCCGTAAGGGATACGTGGCGTTTGCGTTCGGACATATTTTTCAGATACAGCTCCCTGTCGAATCGCCGTTCCATATCACGGGAGAGTATTCCGTTTATCGCACCGGCCATATCTTCCGTAGTACCGTCGAACGTATAAATCATTGCCGGTTTGCCGTAAGGGTCTTTATCCTGTTTGGCTGAAGTGTGCAGAATGAGATTATCGTGGCGGGCGAACAGCTTGTTCATCGTAATGTGTCGTTCGTTACCGAGCGTTTGCATGAATTCTTCTTCGAGCGAGTTGTGCAACGCTGTCTTGGAGCTGTCTTTTTGCAAAACGAGCAGGTCGCTTCCTACTGCGGTACCGGCATAGTCCGTGAAAAGGTTATGGGGTAATCGGATAGCCGATATGAGATTGCAGTGCTGCATCAGCCATTTTCTGACAGGGGTATTGGTTTCGGAGTCCATGACGCCTTGCGAGGTGATGAAAGCGAGCAGACCGCCTTCACGCAACATATCTACCCCTTTTAGAAAAAAGTAGTTGTGTACGGCGCCGAGAGCCTGACGTCGTACAGGGTCTTCACTGCGGTCGAAAGCCTTGTCGAAAACATGCGTTGTGCCGAACGGAATATTTGACGTTACGATATCGAACGTACCGTCGTATTCGGGAGCGATGAGTTGGAACGAGGAGATGTGTGTATCGAAATCGGGATGCAGGGCTTTCATGATCCTTCCGCAGAGTATTTCCCGCTCGAAACATACCGTTTCTGTCGTTTTATCTGTATTTGAGAATGCCTTTGCGAATGTTCCCGTTCCCGCACTGGGGTCGAGGATGCGTTCGGCCGTGATACTTCTTGTCTTGTAAATTGTCGATGCGAGCGCTCCGACGATTGCCGGAGGCGTATAAAACGATGTCAGTACGGAAGCACGGAGACTTGTCAGGTATTGCAGATATTCCGTGCGGTCTTTTGCATATTCTGCAAGCGTATCGTTCAGTCGGCGTACCAACGGAAACAATTCGCGGCCGCCTCTTCAGCGTGCGATATCCGCATCGGTTGCCGCAGGATACAGTATCTGTTTGATGCCTCCGAATCCGGAATAAAGCGACAACTCTTTTCGTTCGCTGTCGGAGAGCTGTCCGGTGGAAGAAAGTGCTATTTTTATAGCTCGTATGTTTTGTCTGAGGTGTCGTTTCTTGTCGTATGCCATATCCGTTTATATGTAATCGGTGATGGTTCCTAAAATTTCGGTAATCATGATATCGTAGTAGGGGTTTCCCTCGAAGTCGTCCGATAACGCGTACTTGTCGAAAATGCTGTCGCAGACAGGCAACATCTTCAGGCAGAAATCCCGACGACCGTCGGGCTGGATCTGCGGCAGTCATTCCGATACGATATCGAATAATGTGTCGTATCGGGAAAAACGCAGTCCGTCGTACAGTACGGCGTTCGCCTGTCGCATTGCCGAGAGAGTATTGTCTCCGTCTTTTGACGCATTGCGATAGACTTCTTCGGCAGCTTCGGCCCGCCGTCGTATGAAATTGCGGTCGGATGAGAGTTGCGGGTGGTGTTCTTCGAGAAAAGTGCGGAGAGACATCGCAAAGTCGGACGTCTCTCCCGATAATGTGCGGTGATTCATGGCGTATAGGTTAAGATATGTCGACTTTTTTACCCGATTTGGTCTGTGCAGGTATGGATGCTACCGAACGGGAACGATGGTGCAGGTTGCGGCGGGAGGTTTCGGCCTCCTGTGTCAGTTTGGAGCGGTAATTTCGTGCGGCGTCTCCTATCAGAAGAATGTTGCTGTCCGAATACCGTACATCGTCGGAATAGGTTTTGCCGTTCTTGCTTCGCATGCCGCGTATGAAAACCGTTTTACGTTCCTCCAGCATCTTTTGTTGTTCGGGAGTGATTTTCGCTCCGTTAATCGTGTCGCCGACTTTCAGTGCGAGATTGTCGCCGGTGGAAAAATAAGCTCCCCGGTGAAGCGGATCGATACGCAGCGTTCCCGATATGAGTTGACCGTTGCGGCGTTTGATATTCTCTACGAGAACGGTTTTACCGCTGCGCAGGGCTTCCTGTTGTTCTACGGGCAGCGGCATCTTGTAGACTTCTTTCGGAATCCTCACCTCGTCTACGGGGAGTGTTACCAGACGTCGGGTCGGCTCGTGGTATGCGACGTAGCATTCGCATTCGCGCCCCGATGCGAAGTCTTTCATGAATTTCGTACCTTCGATGCGCCCTTCGCCGGCGAGCATGGTGCGTTCGTTGTCGTCGAACAGATTTTTATAGGCGGGAGAGTCGTATTGTGCCGTTTTGAGAACGGGAAGAGCTTTCAGTTCGATTCCGTCGCCGGAACGTATCGCCTGAAAACATGCTTCTCCCAACTCTTTTCGTTCACCGTTTATCGTCTTGTATATGGTTACCGGCGTATTGGTGGCATATCCTTTCATCAGGTTGGCCATCTCTTTGTTTTCACGCATCGTATCGGGTGTAATGCCGTATTCCGCCAAGGGGTCGAGTAGTTCGCGTTCCTCGAATTTGTATCGTTCGGCAACGCGTGCATTACGCCCTTCGTCGTTCAGACGGTAGCGGTTCAATAATTCGGCGTCCGTTTTAGTGCCGTTACCCTCTATCCGTATTTTTACGATTGCGTTCAGAACACTTTCTGCCGCCTCGATAGGAACGCGGAAAAAGTCGAACCCGATTTGTGACGGATTGCCGAACTGCTGACAGAATTTTTCGAAAAACTGGCCCAGTCATGTGTTTTGAGGAATTTGCAGCATACGGTGATGTTGACCGTGCTGCGGCGCTTCCCAACTGAAATTTCCTGTGCTCTGGTCATAGCCGGTTATATAACCGTACTGATTGTTCGCTTTGTCCAATGCCAATAAAACATCGGAAGTCTGCTGCGGCATTTCGGTTGTCGCTCCTTCTTTGTGTTTTGCCATAATGAAATGATAATTTGATAGTAAACATAGACCTCGATACGGTCTTGGCGCGAATGTAATAACGTCTGTCGGTTGATTATCCTAAAATGGTGCTCGCGGCGCGTTTTGGCGGGATTTGGCGAATATCGGCAGCAAGTAATTGGAGATACCGGTTAATTAAAAACGCATATATTGGTGGAAAAATGTTTGTCGAATAATGATTTATCATGCTGCTGCCATTCGTATTCGGGAAAGTAGCTCAATGAGGAGAACATTGGCTGCAGTGAGCAAAAGTTTACATACGATATCGATTTATTGTTTTATACTGTTTTTACTATCCGTATAATGACATATTAATATTTTCATTATGGAGTTTTTTGATGGTAAAGAAAGATAAAACTTAATTAAACGAGTGTCGCAATACGAGTGTAAATGAGACTGAAAGAACGCGCAGTAAAAAATTTATGCGTCATAATCAACTCGCTAAAAGTAGATGTTTACGTTTTATGCAAAAAAAAAGCATGCGCATAATAACCGGATATTGCTTAAATTTGTGTTTGATTGAATTGCTATGAATGTATGGAAACGATATGGGCAGAGAGAAACAGATAGAAGAAAATTTTATTCGGATATTGACCGAACAGTTAAAATATGTTCCTCGTGATGATATTCACGATAGAAAATCCCTCGAGGCTAATTTCAGGCAGAAATTCGAGATTTTGAATCGTGTGAAATTGTCCGATTCGGAATTCGATCGGCTGCTCGAAGAGATCATCAACTCCGATGTTTTTGCATCATCCAAGAGATTGCGCGAGCGAAATACATTCATACGCGAAGACGGAACGCCGTTACAATATACATTAGTCAATATCAAGGATTGGTGCAAAAACGACTATGAGGTAATCAACCAGTTGCGAATGAACACCGATAACAGCCATCACCGTTACGATGTCATTCTGCTGATTAACGGTATTCCGGTTGTGCAGGTTGAGTTGAAAGCCTACGATGTTAGTCCGCGGCGTGCTATGCAGCAAATCGTGGATTACAAAAACGATCCGGGGAATGGTTATACAAAGTCCCTGTTTTGTTTTATTCAGTTGTTTATAGTAAGCAACCAAAGCAATACTTACTATTTCGCGAATAACAACAACCAGCATTTCTCTTTCAATGCCGACGAGCAATTTCTTCCGGTATATCAGTATGCGACGGAGCGAAATACGAAGATAACCAACCTCGATGCTTTTTCGAGTGCCGTGCTTGCCAAGTGCGAACTCGGCAAGATGATCAGCCTCTATATGGTGTTGGTCGCTAGCGAGCAAAAATTGCTGATCATGCGTCCGTATCAGATTTATGCCGTAAAAGCGATTATGGATTGCGTGCATGAGAACCGCGGCAACGGCTATATCTGGCATACGACGGGCAGCGGAAAAACGCTCACTTCGTTCAAGGCTTCCACTTTGATGAAAGACAATCCGGACATCGACAAATGTCTGTTTGTCGTGGACCGAAAAGATTTGGATCGCCAAACTCGCGAAGAGTTCAATAAATTTCAGGAAAATTGTGTCGAGGAAAACACCGATACTGAGACTCTGGTGCGACGGATGCTGTCGGACGATTATGCCGATAAAGTAATCGTTACGACCATTCAGAAGCTGGGTATCGCGCTCGATCCGAAGCACAAGAAGAACTATCAGGAACGCCTGAAACCGTTGAGAAACAAACGAATTGTGTTTATCTTCGACGAATGCCACCGCTCCCAATTCGGTTATAACCACAAGGTAATCAAGGAGTTTTTCCCGAACTCGCAATTATTCGGTTTTACTGGTACGCCGATATTCGATAGGAACTCAGTGCAGACACAAGTGGACGGAGAGCAAAAATCGTATAAGACGACTGCCGATATTTTCGAGAAACAGTTGCACGCTTATACGATTACCCATGCGATCGACGACAAAAACGTACTGCGATTTCATATAGATTATTTCAAACCCGACGGAGAGAATCAGCAAACCGGTAGTATGATTACGAAACGAGCCATTGTGGATGCGATATTAAGTCGTCACGATGCGGCTACGGACTCTCGCCGGTTCAATGCCATCATGGCGACCGGCAGTATAGACGACGCGATCGAATATTATAATTTATTCCGGACGGTTCAGCAGGATCGGCAAGCAAAAGATATCGAGTACGAGCCGTTGAATATAGCCTGTGTCTTCTCGCCTCCGGCCGAAGGCAACAAGGACGTGCAGCAGATTCAGGAGGATTTGCCCCAAGAGCGTTTCGACAATCAGAAAGATCCCGACAAAAAGAAAGCCGCTTTGGGTCGGATCATCGATGATTACAATCGGCAATACGGCACGAATCATGCGATTACGGAGTTCGATGCCTATTATCAGGATATTCAAGGTCGAATAAAATCGCAGAAATACAGCAATAAGGACGTCCCGCACAAGGACAAAATCGATATCACTATCGTTGTCGACATGCTGTTGACCGGATTCGACTCCAAGTATCTCAACACACTGTATGTCGATAAGAATCTGAAATGGCACGGGCTGATTCAGGCTTTTTCGCGCACGAACCGTATTCTGAACGATACGAAACCTTACGGAAATATTCTCGATTTCCGATGTCAGGAGGCAGCTGTCGACGAAGCGATCGCGCTTTTCTCCGGCGAGAAAACCGAGGAAGATCCCAAACGCATCTGGCTGGTCGATCCGGCTCCGAAAGTGATCGAAAAATACGAAAAGGCCATTTCCGAATTGGAGACGTTCATGCAGTCGCATGGCGTGGAGTGCAAACCCGAAGAGGTCAACAACCTCCGCGGCGACGAAGCGCGCGCTGGGTTTATCAACTGCTTCAAGGAGGTGCAGCGCCTCCGCACGCAGCTGGAACAATATACAGATATTCAGCCGAACGATAAGGTCAAGATCGAATCGTTGTTGCCCGAAGATACGCTCCGGGCATTCAGGGGTATGTATCTCGAAAAGGCGCGTGAATTGAAAAAGCGACGCGAAAAGCGGGGTGGAGAACCGGTAAGCCCGCAAATCGAGGAGCTCGATTTCGAATTCGTGTTGTTCGCCTCGGCAATCATCGACTACGACTATATCATGAGCCTTATCGCCCGATATATGAATCGGGGTACAGACAAAAAGCGGATTACCAAAGAGCAGCTTATCGCACTTGTCGCATCGAGTGCAAATCTGATGGAGGAGAAGGAGGACATCGTTGCCTACATCAACAGCCTCGATGAGATTAACGGCAAAACCGAGCAGGAGATCAAAGATGGCTATGAACTTTTCAAAGCAGAGAAGTATAAAAAAGACATTACGGCCATAGCCGCCAAATACGGATTGGAGTTTTCGGCTCTGGATGCATTTGTCCGGGAGATCGTCGAGCGCGAGGTTTTCGACGGCGAAAAACTTGGCGACCTGCTCGCCCCGCTCGGCTTGGGCTGGAAAGCCCGTACCCAGAAGGAGTTGGCGTTGATGGACGATCTGGTCCTCATGTTGAAACGACTGGCCTACGGCCACGAAATATCAGGACTTTCGGCTTATGAAAACTAACGAAAAAGATACGAAACAAGGGATTGTTCCGGTCTTGCGTTTCCCCGAATTCCAAAATGCGGGAGAGTGGGTGTATCTGGAAGGGAATAAAGTATTTGAACAGATTTCAAATAGAAAACATAATTCTAACCTGCCCATACTTGCAATTTCGCAAGAACACGGTGCAGTTCCCCGAGATTTAATCGATTATAAAGTAATTGTATCCGACGAAGGTGTTGAAAATTATAAAGTTGTAGAGGTTGGAGATTTTATAATAAGTCTTCGATCATTTCAAGGTGGCATAGAATATTCTGCTTATAACGGCATTTGCAGTCCTGCCTATATAATTTTGAGAAAGAGATTGGATGTAGACAATCAATTCTTCAAGTACTATTTTAAGTCACGTGCATTTATTCGAGATTTAAATAAAAATCTGGAAGGTATACGTGATGGAAAAATGGCTAGCTATAAACAATTCTCAGAGATACTTTTGCCAATACCATCTATTCATAACAAAAAAGAGCAGCAAAAAATCGCCGATTGTTTATCTTCGATAGATGCGTTGATAAAGGCTGCGGAGAATAAGATAGATGAGTTGAAAGCTCATAAAAAAGGCTTGATGCAGCAACTCTTCCCCGCCGAAGGGGAAACGGTTCCGGCTCTTCGTTTCCCTGAATTTCAAAATGCGGGAGAATGGAAAAGTGTTTCTGTCGATGCAATTGCAGAGTTATATAAAGGGGAACAAATTAATAAGAGTTCTCTTACACCGGATGGGTTATATCCTGTCATCAATGGAGGAATGCTGCCATCCGGATTTTTCGATAAATATAATGCACCAGCCCACACTATTACAATTAGTGAAGGCGGAAATTCTTGTGGATTCGTAAATTTAATAAAAACTAATTTCTGGTGTGGAGGACATTGTTATGTGGTAAATGGAAGAAACGGTATAAAGAAAGAATTTTTATATCAACTCCTTAAAAAGGAAGAACCTAATTTGATGGCTTTGCGAGTTGGGTCCGGCCTTCCTAATATCCAATTAAAGACAGTAAAACAACATCCTGTGTTAATTCCTATTTCAGAGAATGAGCAGCAAAAAATAGCCGATTGCCTCTCCTCTATGGATGATTTGATTATGGCCCAGACGAATCGCCTCGAAGCCCTCAAAACCCATAAAAAAGGCTTGATGCAGCAGCTGTTCCCGAAATTAAATGATCATGAATAATACTCCTAAAATAGTAAAGTTTAAATCGCTGTCCGATATTGCTGTGCGGTTTCGGTCTGATCTGAAAGATTTGGATTTCGTATTGCTTTACGCCTACAATGGGACTGGAAAAACCCGCCTTTCTATGGAATTTAAGAATAAGGGCAAGAAAGGTGGATTGGATAAACGCGATACGCTCTATTTCAATGCCTACACCGAAGATTTATTCCATTGGGACAACGATCTCGAACACGATGCGGACCGGGTATTGAAGATCAATACCGAGTCGAATTTCTTCAATGGCTTCAAAGAGTTGGCTCTTGAAGATAAAATCTTCGAGTATTTGCAACGATATGCGACTTTCGATTTCAAGATAGATTACGAGAAATGGGAAATATCGTTCAGTAAAGAGATACCCAATCCGACATACCGGCCTGATAACGACGAACCGGAGACTATCGTTCAGTCCAACATCAAAGTTTCACGTGGGGAGGAAAATATCTTTATATGGTGTATTTTTCTTGCAATTTGTGAATTGGTCACAGATGGTGCGGAAGCCTATAATTGGGTAAAATATATTTATATCGATGATCCCATATCTTCGCTCGATGATAACAATGCGATCGCCGTGGCAAGCGATTTGTCGAAACTGTTGCAAAAGGGAGTAGGTAAAGTCAATGTCGTTATCTCATCACACCACCATCTCTTTTTCAATGTGATGTGCAATGAACTGAAGAAAAAAAGCAAACGATACTTTCTTCATAAAAACGGAACAGAAGGATATACACTACGTGTAACGGATGACACTCCATTTTTCCATCATGTAGCATTATTGAGTGAGTTGAAAAGGCTTTTGCCTAAGGAGAATCAAACAATACATGACATTCAAATCAAAACATATCACTTCAATATGTTACGCAGCATTATGGAAAAAACTGCGACATTTTTCGGATATAGTGATTTCTCTACGTGTATACACGGTGTAGAGGATGAGGTATTGTATGCCCGGGCTTTGAATTTATTAAGTCACGGTAAATATTCGATTTACGAGCCTGTCGAAATGGGAGACGATACGAAAAATTTATTCGTAAAGATATTGGAAGCATTTTTAAAAAAATACGAATTTGAATTGCCTGAAATAATAATCGACGAAGAAAAAGTTATACAAGAATGACCGCCATAGAACAACAAAAATTAGGAAAAACCCTGTGGGGAATCGCCGATAAACTGCGTGGGGCGATGAATGCGGACGACTTCCGCGATTATATGCTTTCATTTCTGTTTTTGCGATATCTTTCAGATAATTATGAAAATGCCGTAAAGAAAGAACTCGGTTCGGATTATCCCGCAGTGCCCGATACAGGCTCGGCCGAAAGTCGAGTTTTGACGCCGTTGCAGATTTGGTACGATCGTAATCCCGACGACATCTCGGAATTCGAGAAACAGATGCGCCGTAAGATTCATTATGTAATCAAACCGAAATATTTGTGGAAGAATATATCCGAATTGGCCCGAACGCAGAGCAACGATTTGTTGCAGACGCTGCAAGACGGATTCAAGTACATTGAAAACGAATCATTCGAAAGTACGTTCCAAGGATTGTTCTCGGAAATCAATTTGAACTCGGAGAAATTAGGAAAGAATTATACCGAACGCAACGAAAAACTGTGCACGATCATCAAGAAAATCGCTGAGGAAATTGCGAACTTCTCGAATGATTCCGACACGCTGGGCGATGCTTATGAGTATCTGATCGGTCAATTTGCTGCCGGTTCGGGAAAGAAAGCCGGTGAGTTTTATACCCCGCAACAGGTCTCGACCATTCTCTCGAGGATCGTTACATTGGACAGTCAGGATCCGACGACCGGTCCGAAAAAGAGGATTGATAAAGTCCTCGACTTCGCCTGCGGTTCCGGCTCGCTACTTCTCAATGTCCGCCATCAGATGAATCGCGATGGAAGACGTGGCATCGGCAAGATCTACGGGCAAGAAAAGAATATAACGACTTACAACCTCGCACGTATGAATATGTTGCTGCATGGGGTCAAGGATTCCGAGTTTGAGATTTTCCATGGAGACACGCTCCTCAATGACTGGGATATATTGAACGAGATGAATCCGGCGAAGAAAATCGAATTCGATGCAATAGTCGCTAATCCGCCGTTCAGCTATCGTTGGGAACCGAAGTCGGATATGGTAAACGATTTCCGGTTCCGGAACTACGGCGTTGCCCCCAAATCGGCGGCCGACTTCGCTTTTTTATTGCACGGATTTCATTTTTTGCGGGAAGACGGTACAATGGCGATTATCCTGCCTCACGGCGTATTGTTCCGCGGGGGAGTGGAAAAGAATATCAGAACCAAACTACTGAAAGACGGTCATCTCGATGCAGTCATCGGATTGCCTGCTAATTTATTCTTTTCCACTGGTATTCCGGTTTGCATCTTAGTCCTGAAAAAATGCAGGAAGTCTGACGATGTGCTGTTTATCAATGCCAGCGAAGGATATAAGAAAGATAAGCGGCAAAACCGATTACGCGAAGGCGAAAATGGCGAGCCGAATGATATTCAGAAAATAGTCGATACTTACCAATTTCGTAAAGAGGAACCGCGTTATTCCAAGCGGGTTTCGTTGGCGCAGATTGAACAAGAGGATTTCAATCTGAATATTACTCGTTATATAAGCACAGCGCAAGAGGAAGAGCCGATTGACCTGCAAAAAGTCAATGACGACCTGAAAGATATTGCAAAGCGGTCGAAAGATGCATTGGAGCGCCACAATCAATTTTTAAAAGAATTAGGATTACCACCGATTGCTGATTAAAGAAACCATCTGCACTTGCAAAGTGCAGATGGTTTCTTTAATTGATTATGATAAGCCGATTATCGGTAGTGTGCTATGTTTGAAAATGGATGAGGACATCGCATATTGTTTCATGTTACATGGTAATAACTATCGTTTTGCTTTTAAGTACACAATTTGCGTATTACGAAATAGAATTGAAACAGGAAATAGAGCGACAGAAAGAGTTTTACTGGCTGCGTACAGCGGCATGGGTAAGACAATTATAAGGATGATTATCGTTGTCCTTCTCCTTGTAGTAGGTGAGCCAGCTCCGGCGTTCGTTCGATGCGTTTGAGTTCGTCCTGTATGATTTGTTCGACCTCCTTTTTGATGCGACGGTAGTTGTCCTGCACTTCCTGCTGCATCGTGTCGCGTCCTTCTTCCTCCCTGAACGAATAGATTTCCGGCAGGGGCTTATAGGCTTTCTCCTCGCGCTTCACCCGCTCGCTATCGACGACGATTTGCGCATGGAACACCTTCTGTCTGACCTCTTCTCCGAAGTTATCGGCCACTGCGCCTACGAACATTCCCTGTGACAGGTTCGATATCTTCGCCGCAGGAATCAGGCTGTCGAGTTGGGTATTGACCGACATGGATGTTTCGTTGCGGTTTATGTTCATGGATTCGCGCTGCTGTACGATACGCCCGAAACGTTCGGAGAGCATACGCGCCGTGTCGCCTACCACCTGTCCGGAGAAGATGTTGCCGACGGTATTCATGATGACCGTCGCCTGCCGCTCACCGTAGTCGCGTTTGAGCTGCGAGAAATCCTGAAATCCTAAGCATACGGCGACCTTGTTCGAGCGGGCCGTAGCGATAAGATTGTCCAGTCCGCGAAAATAGATGGTCGGCAGCTCGTCGATGATAACCGCCGATTTGAGTTTTCCTTTTTGATTGATGAGTCTGATGATGCGGGAATTGTATAATCCCAATGCGGCGCCATAAATACTCTGCCTGTCGGGATTGTTCCCCATGCAAAGGACTTTCGGTGCCTGCGGATTATTCAGGTCGAGCGTAAAGTCGTTTCCCGACATCACCCAATACAAGGCCGGAGATATAAGACGCGAAAGCGGTATCTTGGCCGAGGCTATCTGCCCCTGCAGCTGTTCGGCCGCCCCGCCTTTCCATGCGTCCATGAATGGCGAAAGATAGTTTTCCAATTCCGGATAGGTCGAAAGAATCGTAAATACGTCTTCGTATCGCTGGTTGAGCAATTCTATCACGTGCGGAAAGGTGCAGTACCGGCCGTCCTTGTAGATTTTCAAATACCAGATGATTGCTGCGAAGAGCGTGATGGCGCTTTCGGGAAAGAAGTCGCCCTGTTTCTCCGTCCACGAGCGGTTCAGGTTCAGCATCACCGTATAGCTGGCTTCGTAAGCATCGGCGATGTCGGTCAGCAGCTCCGGCGCCAGCGGGTTGCAGCGGTGCGAATGATGCGGGTCGTCAAAGTTGATGACATAGAACTTAGGCTTTACCGTGTATCCGTCCAGATGCGTCCGCAGGTGGTTGTAGGCGATAAGGCTCAGATCCGGGAATTTGAAGTCGTACAGATAAATCGCGCTGCCGTGTTCGATGGACTGTTTGATGTAGTTGTTGATGACCGCATAACTCTTCCCGGAGCCGGGCGTTCCGAGTACGATGGTTGCACGGAAGGGATTGACTACGTTTATCCATCCTGTGTGCAGCTTTCCCTTATACCGGAAACGTGTCGGCAGATTAACGGAGTGTTCGTTCGTTTTCAGACGCATTTCCTGCATGAAACTCTCGTTCTCCTCGTTGAACGGGTCTTCGAGCAGGTCTTTTTTTATCAAACGCAATATCCACAGGAGTCCCGCCATGAGACAGCAGTACCCGCCGATTAGCGCGAGCGAATACAGCCCCGTTCGTATCGTATCCGGTGTGTGCTGAAGCGACAAAAGCGGGGCATTGCCGAAAAACAATACGATACCGGTAATCAGGAATACAGCTATTTTGGGTTTGGTTACGACTTTCTTTTTAACTCCGTAATTCATCATGCATGCGAGTATAAGCATGACAAGGCAAAATATCTTGGTATAAATCGGAGAAGAGAACAGGCCCAAAGTCCGTTGAAAATTGACGAGTACTCCGTCTATTATCGGGTGTGTTCACCCGATACCTTGAAAGGTGTCGTGACAAAACCAGTACAGGTGAATGATAATGAATAAAAAACTCACCCCGCGCATGAAATCGGCGGTCTTCGCCAATCCATGCCAATCGTCCTCCATTTGCATAGTCTTTCTTTATTTTTCCCGTGTTATTTCTTTTGCGAGCCGTCTTTTGGCTATTTCGATATACTCCGGATTAGGCTCGAATCCTATGAAGTTGCGTCCGAGACGCTGTGCCATGACGGCTGTCGAGCCGGAACCCATGAAAGGGTCGAGGACGATGCCGCCTTTGGAACAACCGGCTTCTATGGGTGTCTTGACCAGACGTGTCGGATACATGGCGAAATGGAACTCATGCGACGGCTCGATGGGAACACGCCATACGCAACGCATGTTTCTTCCTCTGGGGTCTGTTTGCATCATGCCGGTAGGCTGGCCACTGATATGCCGAAAGATTGCGCTTTTACCGGAGTTAGACATGCTATATTTATATCGGTTGAACGTAGACTCGGCATACGGTTCGAACTGCTGTGTGAAATCGTATTTTTGCGATTTTACGAAGAAAAATATCTTCTCGTAATCTACCGTGAACCGGTCTTTGGCCGGTGTGGGAATACAAGACGGTTTGTGCCATATGATCTCGTTGCGCAGAATCCATCCGTCACGAATCATTTCTTCGGTAAACAGACCGGGGATGTTGCATAGTGATTTTGCGGGTATGCGATGACGCGAGTTGTTTACGCGCGTATTCATGTTGCATCGATGATTTTTTGTTCGTCGATAGTATTTCGTGTCCTGACAGGTGTCGTATTTATTGGGTTTACTGTAAGAGTCTCCCAAATTGACCCACAACGTGCCGGTACTTTTCAATACCCGACGACACTCGGTGAATATTTTTATCAAATGCTCGATATAGTCTTCCCTGACGGGTTCATTTCCCAGTTGTCCGAGCCAACCGCCGCAATGTATGCAGTATCCGTTGACGTCCGTTTCGTGGCGGCATTCCGGATGTTCGTTTCACCATATCGGCGGTATGTTATAATCCCGCATCAACCAGTAAGGAGGCGAGGTAATGATACAATCCACTGCATTGTCAGACAACAGACGAAGACCCGATAATGCATCGGTACAATAAATTTCGTTCAATTCCATAAGATTGTTTAAGGTTTGATTTGATGTTTTTTCTTTCTTTTCTTTGTTCGGATAATCCGGAATGCCGGATCGATATACTCTTCGTGTCGTGGCGGCAGCGGTTCGAACAATTCTCCGAACGTTTCCGTGCCGGCAATTAATATATCGTCCAATAGCGACGGGACGTTTTGCAGCAGTTTGCCGGCGGTTTCTCCGGCGGCATCGGAGGGTGTCGCAGCTTGTCGCTGCGGCGTGCCCGTAAGGATGGTGTCTGCCGTTGCGTGCGAAGTGTTGCACCATTCGTCCCATGCGCGTGCGGCGAACTCCCGCCCTAATCTCGACCCGTTCACGGCCAAATGCTCTGTTCGGTAGATGAACGTCGCGCCATAGATGCGGCCTTCTTCCGTGCGGCGGAATATGGTCTCTATGCCTTGTTTACGAAGCTGCCGGACAAACTCCTCTTCGGAGGACGACACAGCCCGTACGGAGAGGACGGCACTCCGCAGCGTATCGAGCGAATGAGGATTGGCCTTGAGAACTGCCGTATTGCGGGCGATGCGCTTTTCGATAGAAGTATAACAGCGCATTGCGGCCTATTGGGTGGGACTTTGTGGGACTGTTTTTTTAGTCCCACAAAAATTGGTGTCCCAAGTGCCTTCAAGTGCCAGAAAAGGGTGGGGTATAGAAAGAAAAAATCTCTGAATTCGCTTGAAATTCAGAGATTTATCATTCTTTGCATTATTGCCTTGTGCTCCCTCTGGGGCTCGAACCCAGGACCCCAACATTAAGAGTGTCGTGCTCTACCAACTGAGCTAAAGAAGCATCGTATTTGCCTACAGGAACCGGAGTTTCCTAAAAGCGCCACAAAGATAAGGAGTATTTCCGAATTTGCAAAGAGGAAAGGCAATATTCCTGTAATTTTTTTGTGTGCCGTATTTTGAGTCCCGGCGGTCTGTTGCCGGTGTTTCATGCGGTGTACCGTAGGCGGCGCGCCGTATCTTCGTGTGGGGCGGGATGCTTTTAAGCACGCGCAGTGTGCTGAAGGACGCACGCGTCAGTGCCGGTTTTCCCTGCTCCGCCATGCTGCCTCTATCTGGAGGAGTGCCGTTTTGATAAGGGTACGGGAGGTCGCCATGTTCATGCGCATGAAACCGCGGCCCTGTACCCCGAACGCAGCTCCGTCATTGAGTCCTACACCGGCTTCCCGGGCCATGAAACGGAGCAGTTCCTCGTGTCCCAGCCCCAGGCCCCGCAGGTCGAGCCACATGAGGTAGGTGCCTTCGGGAATGGCGGTCCTGATTTCGGGAAGGTGTTCTGCGAGGAACCGGACGGTGAATTCCATGTTGCCGTGTACGTAGTCGAGCATCTGGCCGAGCCACTCTTCTCCTTCGTTGTAGGCGGCGATGAGCGCCGCCGTGCCGAAGATGTTGCCCTGGTCGACATGGTACCTGCCCAGTTCCGTCCGCAGCGCTTCCCGGGCGGCGGGGTCGGGCGTGATGGCCGCAGAGGTCGAAAGCCCGGCGATATTGAAGGTTTTTGTAGGGGCGATGAGCGTGATGCACCGCTGTCCTTCGGCGCACAGCGAAGCGATGTGGGTGTGGCGGCAGGGAGCGAATATCAGGTCGGAGTGTATCTCGTCGCTCACTATCGCGACATCGTGTTTCCGGCACAGGTCGGCTACTCTGCGCAGCTCCTCCGCAGTGAATACGCGGCCGGTGGGGTTGTGTGGATTGCAGAAGAGCAGTACCGTGGCCTCTGCCAGTTTGCGGTCGAGGTCGTCGTAGTCTATCCGGTAGCATCCCTTTTCGGGAATGAGCGGGTTTTCCACTACCCGCCGGCCGTTGGCTTTTATCTGGGCGGCGAACGGAGGATAGACGGGAGGCATGATGACGATACCGTCGCCCTCGGCCGACAGGGCCCGTAGGGCGAAGACGAACCCCGCAACCACACCCGGCGTGAAATCTATCCATTCGCGGTCGATGTGCCAACCGTTGCGGCGTTCCACCCAGTTCGTGATTGCAGCGTAATAGGCATCGGTACGCATGCCGTAGCCGAATACCCGGTGTGCGGCGCGGCGCGCTATCGCCTGGCAGATGAACTCCGGAGCTTCGAAATCCATATCGGCTATCCACAGCGGTATGACATTTGCATTGCCGAAGGCCGAAAGGTCGTCGTATTTGACGCATCCGCTGCCCCGGCGGTCGATGATGTCGTCGAAATTATATCTCATGGACGTTTTATGATGAACAAATTTTATGACAGGTGTAAATGTATGAAAAATGCGTTACATTTGTTGTCCGTATGGCATTAATACTTAAATAATGAAAGATTTCGGAAACAGTGACGGCCGTCCTCATCGGGAAGATACGGATGGCTCGCAGGAGGGACAGCCTGCTTATAAGGCATTTGCAAAAGACAAGCGGACGCGGATAACGACTTCGAGGCCGGTTGAAAAAGTGGATTACCGGCGTGAGGGACACGAACCCGCCGAGGGGGCCCGTTACGACGGAGAGCACCGGCGCCCGCAGGAGTACCGGAGCGGCAGCGGTTATGCCGGTTCGGGGCGTTACGGCGGGGAAAGCGGTGATGACCGCAACCGCAACAGACCGGAGGGCGGCTACCGTCCGCGCGAGCGGGCGCCATACGAGCAGCGAGGCGAAGGTGGTAGCTCTGACCGTTCCGGTTACCGCCGGAACGGTTACGACACTCGGACTTATCCGTCCGACGGCCGTCCGCAGGGACCGTCCGGCGAAGGGGCAGCGAGGCGCAAATCCTACAATCCCAATTTCGATGAGTACAACCGGCCGGTTGGCCGGAACCGTTACGACTCCTCCCGCGATACGGAGGGGGGCGAGCGCCGGAGCGGCGGATACCGCAGACCGGAAGGCGGTTTCGAGGGAGGCAGCCGTTACGGGAACGACCGTTCGCAGGAGGGGCGTCCGGAGCGTTATGCCCCGCGGTACGGTCACGGCGAAGGTGAATGCGGCGAAGGCAAGGAACCGAGAGGGTATGCCGGCGGTCGGCCGTATGGCCGCAGCGAGGGCGGCGAACGGCGTTATGGCGACGGCAAGCGTCCTTACGGCGAACGCGGTACGGGGGACAGGAAAGGGTACGGCAGCAAACCTTACGGAACTCAGGGCGGCGGTGCTTACGGCGGCCGACCGACCGACAGGCGTCGTCCGGCCGGTCAGCGGGGCCCCAGGGTGCCCAAGTACAATTCGGAGAACTATCCGACTTTTCCGGCGCCGGTTATCGAGGATAAGATACGGCTCAACCGTTATATCGCCATGTCGGGTATCTGCTCGCGCCGTGAAGCGGACGAATTCATCCAGTCGGGGGTGGTTTCGGTCAACGGACTGGTCGTGACCGAACTCGGAGCCAAGGTGTCGCAACAGGATGAGGTGCGTTTCAACGGGAACGTCATCCGCAACGAACGCAAGGTATATATCGTGATGAACAAACCCAAGGGATATGTGACTTCGGTGGAGGACCCCCATGCGGACAAGACGGTGATGGAGCTGCTGAAAGAGGGCTGCCGGGAGAGGGTATATCCGGTGGGACGTCTGGACAAGAACAGTCTCGGCGTACTGCTCATCACCAACGACGGCGATATGGCCAAGAAACTGATGCACCCTTCTTTCGAGAAGAAAAAGGTATATCAGGTCTCGTTGGACAAACCGCTGACGCATGCCGACATGGATGCGTTGGTGCAGGGATTCGAGCTCGACGACGGAGAGATACATGCCGATGCGGTCAGCTACGTGGGGACGAAGAAGACGGAAATAGGTATCGAGATACACTCCGGGCGCAACCGTATCGTGCGGCGCATGTTCGAGCATCTGGGCTATAAGGTGACGAAGCTCGACCGTGTCTATTTCGCCGGACTGACGAAACAGCGTCTCAAGCGCGGCGAGTGGCGTTTCCTGACGCCGCGGGAGGTGCAGGCATTGCGTTCCGGACAGTATGAGTGACCGGAGGCGGCGGATGAAAGCACGGAACGGCACGCAATCTTTGCGTGCCGTTTTCGCTGTGATGTGATGATTGAGGGGAGCTGTCGTTTCAGTGGGTAGTGCTGCTGACTACGAAGTAGGCGATGCAGGCGAAGAGGAGAAAGACGGCGGCGAAAACCAGGATGCCGGCGATGCGCCGCATGACGCTGTTCGCCCCCTTGCCGTCGTGTTCCCGTTCGGCGAGTTCCGCCCCCTCCTTTTCGGTCTGGCGGATGATTTGCTGCTCTTCCGGTGTGAGTTGCCTGGGCATGGCCGTTCGTGTTTCTGCAAAAGTAGTGATAAAAAGCGGATGGGCAAGCGGCATCTGTCGGATGGGAAACGGTTCGGTGCGGAACGTGGTTCCGGCCAGGGACGGACGGTTGGATTTTAGGTGCCGTTTGCGTAATTTTGACGGGAAATGAAACGCAGGGAAGTGTTGGAAAGAGTACGGCGTGCCGTGCCCGATGCCTATACGGCAGGAGAGGCGCGTGTCATTGCGTTCGAGGTGGCCGAATGTTTCTGCGGCTTCTCGCGGGCGGAGGCCGTGGCCGACCCCGGCGCAGAGGCCGTGGCTGACGAAAGAGTGCTGGAGGAGGCGTGCCGGCGGATTGCAGCGCATGTCCCGTTGCAGTATGTGACCGGACGGACGGAATTTTACGGCCTGCCGTTCCGTGTCGGGGAGGGGGTGCTGATACCTCGCCCGGAGACTGAGGAGCTCGTGCAGTGGATTGCGGCCGACTGTGCCGGTATTGCGGGAGTGCGTCTGCTGGATATCGGGACGGGCAGCGGGGCCATTGCTGTCGCGCTTTCCCGTTTGCTTGTCGCCCCGACGGTCGATGCGGCGGACATCTCGCCCGATGCGCTGGTTTTTGCGGCGGAAAATGCGGCCGTGAACGGCGCAACGGTGCATTTCGTACAGGCCGATGCGACGGCGCCGTACGATACGTTCGCCGGACTGCTGCCGCGGCACCGTTACGATGTCGTCGTATCCAATCCGCCCTATATTCCCCGCTCGGAGTATGCCTCCATGCGTGACAATGTGCGGTTGTACGAGCCCGCCGGGGCACTGTTCGTGGAGGACGCCGACCCATTGCTTTTCTATCGGGAAATCGGACATAAGGCCGCCCGGCTGCTGGATGCCGGAGGCCGGCTCTTTTTCGAGGTGCACGAAGATTATGCCTGCGGCGTTTGCAAGCTGTTGTCGGGGCAGGGGTTCGTCGGGGTGGAGTGCCGGTACGATATGAACGGCAAGCCGAGGATGGTACGGTGTATGAAGGAGTGAACGATGAAGGAGAAGGAAGAGGAGGCAGGGCCCCACGGAAAGCGGGCCAAAAGTGCGGAGGAGGCGCTGGCAGGGTTGATGCGCTATGCTGCCCGGGCGGAGCGTTCCAGCGGCGATGCGCTGCGGCTGATGCGTCGGTGGAACGTGCCCGAAGCCGATAGGGAACGGATACTGCATCGGCTGTGCGAGTCGGGATTCATCGACGACCGTCGCTTCGCCGCCGCCTATGTGCGCGAAAAGTCCTCGCTGGCGGGATGGGGCGTGCACAAGATACGGGCGGGGCTCCGTGCCAAGGGAGTACCGTCCGACCTTGTCGAAGAGGCCGTTGTGCGGGAGTACGAAACCGGCGCCGTGGCCGACCGACTGCAGGAGCTGCTTGACCGGAAACTTCGGAGCGTGTCGGGCACGGCATATGAAGTGAAGGGGAAACTCGTCCGTTTCGGCCTCTCGCGCGGTTACGATTACGATACCGTGGTAGAGGCGGCTTCGCGGGCCGTCGCACGGACGGGAGCGGAGGAAGAGGAGGAGTGACAGATATTGTTCCGAATGGGGCGGATGTGGCTGCTTTCTGGCAGAAGGTGCCGTCGGTTGTCGGGACGGAAGCTGTTCGCGGTCTGTCCGGCAGGCTGTCGGGAGTGTTGCGGGTGATAAAGGCGCACTCCGGAATAAGGGAAACCGTATGTTGAAACGATATAAGCAGGGAACGCTTCGTAATGGGGCGGCCGAAACGAGGGAACGTATGAAAGAGATGGTTCGGACCGGATGCCGGAGACTGCGGCTGTCGGTGGGCGTGTGTTTGGTTTGTGCGGCGTTGCAGGGCGGTACGGCGCATGCACAGGATTATGGAAAGCCGCTCGATATGCCGGTGCTGCAAAGCTCTTCCAATTTCGGGAAGCTTCGTTCCACCCGTTTCCATTCGGGCGTCGATTTCCGTACCGGGGGCGTCGAGGGGAAGCGGGTGCTTGCCGTCGAGAACGGACAGATTTACCGTATTGGCGTGAAGCCTTACGGTTACGGCAATGTGGTCTATGTGGCGCATCCGGACGGCAATATCTCGGTCTACGGCCATCTCAGTAAATTTACTCCGGAGGTGGAGGCGTACGTGCGCAGTGAGCGTTACCGGCAGCAACGCAACGACATCGACCTTTTTCCCGAGGCGGGTCGTTTCCCCGTAAAGCGGGGCGAAGTCATCGGCCTGTCGGGCAATTCGGGCAACTCGTTCGGCCCGCATCTCCACTTCGAGATACGCGAAGGGGCCTCGCAGCGGACGGTGAACCCTATTGCAAGGGGATATTACCGGGTGAAAGATGACCTGCCGCCCCGGATATTCGGTGTCAGCTACTATCTGGTGGATACGCTCATGGGCGTCCCGGTGCACACGCTTGCGGGAAGGGCTGCCGCAATCGGAGGAAGCGGTGCCCGCTATACGCTGGAGGCTCCCATGGTACTGCCCGGCCGGGGGTATTTCTGTGTGGAGACGATGGACAGGAAGAACGATGTAAGCGGCTCGATGGCTACCTACCGCATCGTACTTTCGGTTGATGGCCAAACGCGTTTGGAATATCTGATGGACGGCTTCACTTTCGGGGAGAACCATTTTGCCAAGGTGCTGTCGGATTACGTGCTGAACGGTACCACCTCCAACGACGTATTCCGCCTGGCCGTACTGAACGAGGGGGCGATGCCTTTCTATCCTCGGGCCGTGGGGCGCGGCCTGATAGACCCCGTATCGGGCATCGACGAGGTCCGTATCGAGGTGGAGGACGACAGCGGCAATACGGCCGTACTGACTTTCCCCGTGACGTATGACCCCTCGGCCGCCGCTGCGACGGTCAGTATCCCGACCGATGCCGAAGCGGTGGATTTCCGGCGTCACTACTCCCGGACGACGGACGGGCTCAAGGTCACCATTCCTGCCGGCGCACTTTACGAATCGCTGTTCTACGAGCAGGAGAAACTCTCCGGCCGGCCTGCCGTGACGGTGGGAAAAGGGACGCATATCCTGTCGGATTTCTATGCCGTCCATGATGCGTCGGTACCCTTGCAGGCTCCCGTGACACTCTCTTTCCGGGCCGACGTGCCGGAAGAGCTGCGCGAACGGGTGGTCATTGCACGTCTTACCGATAAGGGGCGGCTTGCCGCCGCACCGGCGAAATATGCCGACGGTGCCGTGACGGGGCGTGCTTCCCTCTTCGGGATATGGTGTGCCGCGGCCGATACGGTAAACCCGACCGTCACGCCATCGTTCAGGTCGGGAACCGATATGTCCGGCGAGCGGCGCATCGGTTTCCGTATAAGCGACGATTTTTCCGGCGTCGCCTCCTATTCCGCGACGGTGGACGGAGAGTGGGTGATGCTCGAACACGATACGGTGCACGGGATGCTTTACCACTATTTCGATGACGAGGTGTGCGGTACGGGCAGGCGGCACGAGGTGGAGCTCCGGGTTACGGACGGTGCCGGCAATACCGCTGTTTACAGGGGCAGCTATTACCGATAGGCAATGCGGACGGAGATATCGGGCCCGGTACGGATACGTATCGGGCCCTGTTTCTGGTGCGGACGGAGTGCCCGTCCGGATATATGCGGTTTCCGGCAGAAGCCTGTCTAGGCGGCGTCTCTTGTTCCGCACCGTCTCCGGTGCTCCGGTCCGTCTTTTCCGGGCGCCGTTCTTTTCGGTGTGCGATATTCCGGTATCCGGACGGGGACCGGAACTGCGCGTCGGGGCGGGAGCGGGCGTCAGGCTTGCAGCCCCTCTTCCGTAACGGTACGGAGCACCTTTTCGATGCGCAGGGCGAGCAGGTTGTAGAAGTAGTAATTTCCCAGCGAGAGGAGGCTTTGGAGCCCCGTATGGTTGAAGACCATCAGTTCGTCGGCGCCGGGGATTTCCGAGGCGGCGATGTTGCGTTCCGTGATGGGGATGCCCGCCAGGGAGCAGGCCCGGAACATCAGGTCGCGTTCGGTGCAGGCGGGAAACGTCTCTGCCGGCGGGGTGAAGAGGGCGCCGTCGCGGGCAAGGAAAACCGGGTATTCGCCGCACGATATGAGGCGTTCGGCCCGGTTGCAGTGCAGGGCTACATGGCAGCCGGTACGCTCCGCGAACGCCTGCATGTAGCGTGAGGTCGTAAGCGATACGGCGGTACGATGGCCGCAGAAGGGAATCTCGTAGTTGGTTAGTATCGCTTTGGGGCGGATGCTGATGAGCTCGTAACCGCGGTATATGGTGGAGTGGTCGGCCATTGCCAGCAGGTCGGGCACGGCATCGCCGCTCCGCTGCGAAGGCAGCAGGTAGATGCGGACGATGTTGCCCAGCCGGGGCATGCGGTCGGCATCCAGCAGGGCCGCTATTCCTTCGCGCAGTTGCATTGTATCGAACTGCGGCACGGTGCCGTAGAGTTTGCGGTAGGATTCGGCGGCGTATGCGAGGTGCTTCTCCAGATAGAGCGGACTGTGGGCGGAAGTGTTCACCGCGGCATGGACGTAGTTGTCTTGTAAGAGTCTCTGTGCGGAGAGCGTTTCCTGTCTTCCGTCGAGCAGGACACCGTTGAGGTAGATGTGCTGCGGCGGGGTCATGTCATGAAGATTTTGAGCAGCAGTTCCCGCAGCAGTTCGCCGTCGTCCTGCGGGCCGCCTCCGATGCCTTTGCTTCGCATGTCGTATTCGCGTAGCAGGCCGAGGATATTGAATACCTTACGGTTGGGGTAGAGGTTGGCCGCCTGTTTGTATTCATTGAGGAAGAAGGGGTTGGGCAGTTTCAGCAGGGCGCTCAGTTCGGCGTCCGAAGGGGCCGGAACGTTTTTGTGACGAATCTCCCACCGTTTGTAATTGACGATGAAGATGCGCTGGAAATGGGTGAACAGGGCGCTCAGTGTCACCGTCAGCGGATTGTCCTTCGGGTTGCGCCGGAAGTGGTCGGCAATGAGCATGGCGCGGGCCATGTTTTTCTCCGAAATAGCTTTCGTCAATTCGAAGTTGTTGAAATCCTTGCTGATACCTATGTTGTCCTCGATGTGCTGCGCGGTGATTCGTTTCGTTCCTTCGGGCAGGAAGGTAAGCAGCTTGGCAAGTTCGTTGGAGATGCGAGAGATGTCCGTGCCGAGATGGTCGGTAAGCATTCCCAGCGCCTTGGGCTCTATCGTGCACCCCTTCGATTGGACGAAGTCGCCCAGCCAGGCCGTGATTTCGTAGTCGCGCGGACGTACCGATTCGAGTACTTCGCCCTTTTGCACGATGTGCTTGTAGAGCTGCGTGCGCTTGTCGAGGCTCTTGCCCTTGTAGCAGACGACGAGGATGGTGGAGGGCGAGGGGGCAGCCGTGTAGAGCGAGAGCTGTTCGGGTTTGCGGAGCGACTGCGCCTCCTTGACGATGACCACTTCGTAGCGGCCCATCATGGGCATTTGCCGTGCGTAGTTGATGATGGTTCCCTCGTCGGTATCTTTCCCGTAGACCACGATTTGGTTGAAGTCCCGTTCGGCCTCGGTGAGTACCGTGCCGGCCAGTTGGTCGGTGATGCGGTCGATGAAGTATCCCTCCTCGCCCATGAGCAGATAGACCGGAGCGTACCTGCCGGCGGCAATCTCCCGCCGGAGCCTTTCGTAGGCCGTTACGGTATCTTTGAATGTCGTCTTTCCGCTCCCTTTCGCCATGGTTTCCCTTTCCGCCGCTGTGTCGGCCTATATGATTTCCCTTCTCAGCAGAAGGATGTTCTCGGTCCTGTCCGATACCCGGTAGCGGTCGTCGATACGCCGGCCGACAACCCAGACGATGTCGTCTCCGCTCACGAGTACGAACTGCCGGTTCTTCTCCGGCAGCGATACCTTTTCGTTTATCAGAAAATCGCTGACTTTCTTGCGGCCGTTCATTCCGAAGGGGACGAACGCGTCGCCTTCGTGCCATCTGCGCAGCTTCAGCGGCCACTGGAGCAGGTCGGCATCCAGCAGTGCGACGTTTTCGGGCTGGCGGAGGCTCTCGATATTGTCGATGTCGGTGTGGCGGGCGAGTATCACGCTGTTGCCGCAGTAGACCTTGTGTGCCGTGGCGGTGAGCTCCGTTTCGCAGGGGTCTTCTCCGGCGACCGGGACGACGATTATCCGTCCCCGGTCGATGTAGGCGGCGTAATCCTTCGAATAGAACCGCCGGCCGGTGGCTCCGCGCTGGAGCGCCTCCATCAGTCCGTCCACAACGTCGCCCTTGAAACCGTATCCGGAATTCATGATTTCATATATCACGTAGTTGAGCGGCATCCGCGGGTCTATTGCTGCGGGGTCGATGGTGACGATTCCGTCCGCAGTCGTCACCGCCTGCTGCATGATTGTTTCGATGCAGCGGTTGATGAAGAGCTGGGCATCGGTCAGCCTGCTGATGTTGGCCCCCATGAGTTCGGTGAAGTTCGGATTGATGGTGCGCAGTATCGGGACGATGCCGAGCCGTATCTTGTTGCGCATGTACTTCGTCGAGCGGTTCGAGGAGTCCTCCCGGAAGGGGATGCCGTGGGCCGTGGCGTAGTCGAGTATCTCCCGGCGGGAGGCGAAGAGCAGCGGGCGGATGATTTTCCCGTTTACCCTGTGGATGCCGGTGAGCCCCTTGAGCCCCGTGCCCCGCATCAGGTTGATGAAGAACGTTTCGATGGAGTCGTCGGCATGGTGGGCGATGGCGATGGCGTCGTAGCCGTGCTCGGCGCTCAGTTCGCGGAACCATTCATAGCGCAGCCTCCGGGCGGCTATCTGTACCGATTCTCCGGTGGCTTCCATTTCGCCCTGCGTGTCGAACCGGCGGTTGAAGAAGGGGAGACCGTACCCTGCGGCACGCATCTGTACGAGCGTTTCGTCCTCGTCCGACTCCTCTCCGCGCAACTGGAAGTTGCAGTGCGCAACACCGACCTTGTAGCCGGCCGACACGAAAAGGTCCATCATGACCATCGAATCCACGCCTCCGCTGACGGTGAGCAGTATCCTGTCGTCCGGTTCCACCAGCGCGTGTTCTCTGATATACCTTTGAAATTTCTCTTCGAGCATAGTTCCGTATGATTGCGGCGTCTCTTCCGTCCGCCGGCTTCGTTTCTGTCGTTGCGGGGACACTGTGTTTCCGTTCCGTCCGCTTCCGTCACCATATGTTCACTTCGGTCGCTATTCGGATACCGAACCGGGTCTCCACGTCGTCGGTTATCCGTCGGGCCAGCGCCGTGACCTCGTTGCCCGTTGCTCCGCCCAAATTCACGAGGATGAGCGCCTGTTTGCCGTAAACGCCTGCCCGGCCCAGCGAGGCTCCTTTCCAGCCGGTCTTTTCTATTAGCCAGCCGGCCGGTATCTTCACCCCCTCCGGCACCGGATAGGAGGGCATGTCGGGATATTTCCGTTTTATTCTTTCGGCCAGTTCGCCGTCCACTACCGGGTTCTTGAAGAAGCTGCCCGCGTTGCCCGTGACGGCCGGGTCGGGCAGTTTCTCGCCGCGTATCCGCCGGACGGCCGTCCGTATGTTCTCCAGTGTCGCCCCGCCAGCATCCTCCACTTCGCGTGCGAGTGCGTCGTAGCCGAGGTTGGGGCGCGGGGTGCGCGAGAGCCGGAAAGTGACGGCCGTAATGACCGCCCGGCCTTTCAGTACCCCCTTGAAAATGCTGTCGCGGTAACCGAAACCGCAGTGGCATCCTGCGATGGAGACCTCCTTAAGTGTGGCCAGGTCGAGGGTCTCGACGGATTCGACGATATCCTTCGCTTCGGCTCCGTAGGCTCCGATGTTCTGTACCGGAGCGGCGCCGACCGTTCCCGGTATCGCCGTCAGGTTTTCCGTCCCCCACAGACCGAGGCCGATGCACCGTTCCACGAACTTCTCCCAGTCGAGTCCCGCTTCTGCCCGTACCGAGACGCTGTTGCCCGAGGAGCCCGTGACCGAGAAACCTTCGCCTGCGGGGTGCAGCAGCGTTCCGTGAAAATCCTCCGTAAAGAGGATGTTGTTGCCTCCGCCCAAAACACCGAGCTTTCCCTGCCGGATGTCTTCGTGTGCAGCGAGGTAGTCGCGCAACGAGGCTGCATCGCTGAACTCCACGATGCGGTCGGCGGTGGCGGCGACGCCGAAACTGTTCCGTCCCAACAGGTCGGCATGCAGGATTTCCCTTGTCATAACGGCGCAAATTTACCCAAAATTTCCGGATTTGTCCCCTGTCTCCGGTAATTTGGGCGGCTCCGAGGAGGCTCTCCGGAGGCACTGCCGAAAGAGGCGGAGAACAAGGTTGTTCGTTTTTTCGCATATTTTTAAATCCCTTGCGTTATACGATAATCAAAATAATTGTTATCTTTGAAGATTGTTGGATTTAACGAGATGGAATATGCTGGATAGACGCGATTGGGAGTGCGTGAAGGCCCACGGTATCGATCCGGAAGCGGTGGAAGCGCAGCTTGTCGGTTTTAGAGAGGGATTTCCGTACCTCGATGTGGTGCGTCCCGCTTCCGTGGGCGACGGTATTCTCCGTCTCGATGACAGCCGGCTGGCCGCTTTGGGGCGTCGTTACGACAGGGTCTGCGGCGTATGCCGCGTGGTGAAGTTCGTGCCTGCCTCGGGTGCGGCGACGAGGATGTTCCGGGAGCTGTTCGGGTATCTCTCCTCCGGGGAGGAGAACCGGGTGACTGCCGAGGTACTCGGTGCGCTGGAGCGATTCGCGTTTTACGACCGTTTGCGGCGGCTTCTGCCCCCCGGCGCTTCGCCGGAGGATGTCGTCCGCGGTATCGTAGGGCCCGGCGGACTCGGGTACGGAAACATGCCCAAGGCGCTGATACTTTTCCACCGCTATCCCGCCGAAGTGCGCACGGCTTTGGAAGAACACCTGACCGAGGGGGCGCAGTATGCGGCGTGCGGGGGCCGGGTAGCGGTGCATTTTACCGTATCGCCCGAACATGCCGGCGAATTCGGCAGAGTGTTCGATGCCGCGCTTCCGAAGTACGGCGAGCGGTTCGGTGTGGAGTACGATGTCACCGTGTCGGTACAGAAAAGCTCGACCGATACGATAGCCGTGAATCCGGACAATACGCCTTTCCGGAACGGCGACGGTTCGCTTCTGTTCCGTCCGGCCGGTCACGGAGCGTTGATTGAGAACCTGAACGAGATGGATGCCGACCTCGTTTTCATCAAGAATATAGACAATGTGACCACCGATTCCCGTCGGGGCGATACGGTGGTTTACAAGAAGGCGCTGGCCGGGCTGCTCCTCGAAGTGCAGGAGAAGATTCACGGCTACCTGAGAATGCTGGAAGAGGAGACGCCTGCCGCCGAAGGCGTCGATGCGGCGGAGGCTTTCGTGCGCGATATCCTGCATGTGGAACTGCCCGAAGGATTCGGGGCGCGTGCGGCGGCCGACCGGGCTGCGTTTCTGTGCCGGGTGCTCGACCGGCCGGTACGGGTGTGCGGCATGGTGCGCAACGAGGGGGAACCGGGCGGAGGCCCGTTCTTTGCACGCAGTGCCGACGGGCTCGTATCGCTGCAGATAGCCGAGTCGTCGCAGATAGCGCCTGAACGGAGGGAAGCGGTCATGGGCGGCGCCACCCATTTCAATCCGGTGGATATCGTGTGCGGCGTGCGCGGCCCAAGGGGGCGCAAATACGACCTGACACGCTATGTGGACCGTTCGACCGGATTCATCTCCGAAAAGTCCAAGGACGGAAAGCCGCTGAAGGCGATGGAGCTGCCTGGATTGTGGAACGGTGCCATGTCGGATTGGAACACCTTGTTCGTAGAGGTTCCCGCGACGACCTTTACTCCGGTAAAAGTGGTGACCGACCTGCTTCGTCCCGGCCATCAGGAGTGATGTTTCGGACAAAAACGTGGCCGAACAGGACAGAAAGGGTGCGCCGGCGGATACTATTTTTGCAGGACGGGCGTTACCCCGGTATCCGCGGTAGCGGATGAGGAGTGCAGTGCAAGGAATAATAAAACATATACAGCATGGAAAACAAACTTCAGGAACTGACCAACAAGCTCTATGAAGAGGGGCTTGCCAAAGGGCGCAGCGATGCGGAGAGACTCGTAGCGGATGCGCAGGCGAAGGCCGACGCTATCGTAAGGGAGGCCGAGGAGAAGGCAGCCGCCGTCGTGGAGGAGGCCCGCCGTAAGGCGGAGGAGCTTCGCAGAAATACCATGACGGAAGTGACCTTGGCCGGGCGTCAGGCCGTCGGTGCGCTCAAGGAGCACATTTCGGAGATGATAATCGCCAAAACCCTCTCCGGACCGGTGCATGAGGCGGCAGTGGACCCCGCATTCGTGCGGGAGATGCTGCTCGCCGTCGCGGCGGGCTGGCGCGCCGATTCGGCGGGAAAGGTGACGCTCTCGGCGCTGCTTCCGGCCGAGTGGCAGGAGCGGTTCGGCAAGGAGTTCGAAGCCGCGGCCAAGAGCCTGCTGGCGCAGGGGGTGGAGGTCGGTTATTCCGACAGTGTCCGCAGCGGATTCCGGATAGGCGAAAAAAACGGCGGATATTATATCAGCTTTTCCGAAGCCGATTTCGAGGCGCTGCTGTCTGAATTTCTGAAGGAGCGGGTGGCGAAAATGCTGTACGCCGAAAAATAGGTCGATATGTTTCGGAAAGATTACTATTGTCTCATCGCAGGGCTCAGGGAGTATTCGCTCGATGCAGAGAAGAAGGGTTTCGATGCCCCGGCCATCATCGCGGAGATAAAGGAGGAGCTCTCTGCGCGTGACCGCAGGACGGTGGAGCTGTTCTATACGTATTACGATATAGAGAATATCGTCAGCCTCCGGGCCGGTAGGGAGCACTTCTCGGCGTTGGGCAATCTTTCGCGCGAGGAGCTGCAGGAGGAGCTCGTCTCCCCGTCGCGGCTTCCCCTCTTCCTCGGCCGGGTGATAACCGCTTTCAATGCGGCCGACAAGGAGGGGGAAGGTACGGACGTCAGCGAGGAGGTGGATATGGAGAAGTCTCTCGAACGGAATCTGTTCGCTGCCTATTATGCCGCGTGCGCCCGGTCGTCGTCGAAGTTCATGAGGAGGTGGGCGGAGTTCGACCGGACACTGCGTAACATAGCGGCCGCATTCGCCGCACGGCGTCGCGGGATTCCCGTGGCGGAGGTCATCGTGGGTACGGGCGATATAGAGAGTGCGCTCGCACGCAGCTCCGCAGCCGATTTCGGAATCAAGGGAGAAGTCGCTTATGTGGACCGCGTGATGCTTGCCGTGGCCGACGACAGCAATCTGGTGGAGAAGGAGAACCGGATGGATGCCATCCGTTGGGAAATGGCCGACGAACTCACCCTGACGAACTATTTCGATTTGGATTTCATCCTCGGCTATCTGGTCAAGGTGAATATCATCCACCGGTGGGCGGCGCTCGACCCGCAGCGCGGACGGGAGATGCTCGGCAGACTCGTGGAGGGTCTGACGGCGTCCGGAACGCTGCCCGACATGTAAACCGACAAAAACAAAGAGACAGATATGAAAACGAAAGGTAAAGTAACCGGCATCATTTCCAACATCGTTATCGTGAAGACGGAGGGGCCGGTGGCACAGAACGAGATAGCCACCGTGAAGCTCGGCGAGGTGAGAATGATGGCCGAAGTCATCAAGGTCGTCGGCGACGATGCCTATATACAGGTGTTCGACAGTACCCGCGGCCTGCGGATGGGGGCCGAGGTGGAGTTCGAGGGGCACATGCTCGAAGCCACGCTCGGACCGGGCATCCTCTCGAAGAATTACGACGGTCTGCAGAACGACCTGGCCGATATGGACGGTCTGTTCATCCGGCGCGGGCAGCGTACCTCGCCGCTGAACGAGGAGACACTCTGGGAGTTCCGTCCGCTGGCCAAACCGGGCGACCGGGTAGAGGCAGGCGACTGGCTCGGCGAGGTGAAGGAGCAGTGGATAATGCATAAGATAATGGTGCCTTTCGCGTTCGAGGGTAGCTATACCGTCCGCAGCGTGGCCGGAGCAGGAGAGTATAATATCAACCATACTGTGGCCGTGCTCGAAGATGCGCAGGGCGGGGAACATCCGGTGACGATGGTGCAGAAGTGGCCGGTGAAGCGTCCCATCAAGGCGTATGTGTCCAAGCCGCGTCCTTCGCGCATACTCGAAACCGGTGTCCGGCCGATAGATACTTTCAATCCGATAGCCGACGGTGGTACGGGATTCATTCCCGGGCCTTTCGGTGCGGGCAAGACGGTGTTGCAGCACGCTATCGCCAAGCAGGCCGAGGCCGACATCATCATCATGATTGCCTGCGGGGAGCGCGCCAACGAGGTGGTGGAAATCTTCGCGGAGTTCCCCCATCTGGACGACCCCCATACAGGACACAAGCTGATGGAGCGGACGACTATCATCTGCAACACCTCCAACATGCCCGTCGCCTCGCGCGAGGCGTCCGTCTATACGGGAATGACCATCGGGGAGTATTACCGGGCCATGGGGCTGAAGGTGCTGATTCTCGCCGACTCCACCTCGCGCTGGGCGCAGGCGCTGCGCGAGATGAGCAACCGTCTGGAAGAGCTTCCGGGACAGGACGCCTTTCCGATGGACCTCTCGGCCGTCATATCCAATTTTTACGCCCGTGCCGGACTGGTGCACCTGCGCAACGGTGCGACGGGTTCGGTGACTTTCCTCGGTACGGTGTCGCCGGCGGGCGGTAACCTGAAGGAGCCGGTGACGGAGGCCACCCAAAAGGCGGCCCGCTGTTTTTACGCCCTTTCGCAGCAGCGTGCCGACAGCAAGCGCTATCCGGCCATCGACCCGCTGGACAGCTATTCCAAATACCTCGAATATCCGGAGATAATCGAATACCTCGATGAACGGGTGGAACCGGGATGGGTGGACCTCGTGAACAGAGGCAAGACCATCGTCCAGCGCGGCAAGGAGGCCTCCGAGCAGATTGACATTCTCGGCGACGACGGTGTGCCGGTGGAGTACCACGACCGCTTCTGGAAGAGCGAGCTGATAGATTTCGTGATATTGCAGCAGGATGCTTTCGATGCGGTGGATGCCAATACGCCGCTCGACAGACAGCGGTACATGTACAATCTCGTACTCGACATCTGCGACCGCAAATTCGGTTTCGACGATTTCCAGAGCTGCGTCGAGTTCTACAAATCGCTCATCAACCTTTTCAAACAGCTCAACTATTCCGAATGGGAGAGCGACAAGTTCGCCGAATACCGTGCGCGAATCGACGAGATGGTCGCCGCGAAGGAGTCAAACAAATAAATCCGTCACTGTCATGACAACGAAAGCATTTCAGAAAATATACACCAAGATAGACAACATTACCAAAGCCACCGTGACGGTCAGGGCGCAGGGCGTCGGCAATGACGAGCTGGCCACCGTCGGCGGCAAGCTGGCTCAGGTGGTGCGCATTTCGGGCGACGACATCACGCTGCAGGTATTTCAGGGAACGGAGGGTATCGCCACCGATGCGGAGGTGGTTTTCCACGGCGAGCCGCCGGTGCTGAAGGTGAGCGACGAACTGGCGGGCCGATTCTTCGATGCCTACGGAAATCCGCTCGACGGCGGCATGCCGGTGGAGGGCGAGGCACGGGAGATAGGCGGCCCGACGGTGAACCCCTTCAAACGTATCCAGCCCTCGGAACTCATCGCCACCGGTATCGCCGGTATCGACCTGAACAATACGATAGTTTCCGGGCAGAAGATACCTTTTTTCGCCGACCCCGACCAGCCCTACAACCAGGTGATGGCCGATGTGGCGCTGCGTGCGCAGGCCGATAAAATCATCCTCGGCGGTATGGGCATGACCAACGACGACTATCTCTATTTCAAGAATCTATTCGAGAATGCCGGGGTGCTCGACCGCATCGTATGTTTCGTGAACACGACCGAGAACCCGCCTGTGGAACGGCTTCTGGTGCCCGATATGGCGCTCACTGCGGCCGAATATTTCGCCGTGGACAAGGGCGAAAAGGTACTCGTGCTGCTGACGGACATGACGCTGTATGCCGATGCGCTGGCCATCGTGTCGAACCGTATGGACCAGATACCCTCGAAGGACTCCATGCCGGGGTCGCTCTATTCCGACCTGGCGAAGATATACGAGAAGGCCGTGCAGCTTCCCAACGGCGGTTCGATAACCATCATTGCCGTGACCACCCTTTCGGGCGGCGATATTACCAATGCCGTGCCCGACAATACGGGGTATATCACCGAGGGACAGCTCTTCCTGCGTAAGGACAGCGATACGGGCAAGGTTATCGTAGACCCTTTCCGAAGCCTTTCACGTCTGAAACAGCTTGTGATAGGGAAGAAGACCCGCGAGGACCATCCGCAGGTGATGAATGCCGCGGTGCGGCTCTATTCCGATGCGGCCAACGCCAAGACCAAGCTGGAGAACGGCTTCGACCTCTCCGATTACGACGAACGGACGCTGAAGTTCGCCAAGGAGTATTCCGAAAAGCTGCTGGCCATCGACGTCAATATCGAAATTACCGAGATGCTCGATACGGCATGGCGGCTCTTCGCGAAATATTTTACCAAGAGTGAGGTCGCCATCAAGGAGGCGCTGACCGAGAAGTATTGGCCCCGGACAGCCTGAACGGAATATGGCGGGGCGCATGAATTGCTGGTTGTACGGTTTGTTGACGAGTGTCGTCATGCTGGTGCTTGTGCATGTGCCGATGCTGGTCGCAGGAGGATTTCCCGAAAAGGGGCAATGGATGCCTGCGATAGCGGTTTGGGTGGTGACGCTTGCGGCGGGAACGCTGATTTTCGGCATCCTCGAAAGGCGGAAGGAGCGTAACCGACAGGGTGGAGAAGAGAAACAGGCGCGAGACGGCCGTTAGGAACCGGTTACGGAATCGGATATATGAAAAGAAGCGGAGACAGTTGGTGGTACGGTTTGATGGTGAGTACGGCATATTGGGTACTCATTGTCGTGACGGTCATGTTGCTGTCCGAATACGATAGACACGACCTCGTGCTGCTCCTGCTGATAGGGGTGTTCGTTGCAGGGGGCGGTACCCTGCTTGTCGGCGGTATCGACCTCAGGGAGCGTCGGTATGCGGTACGGCCGGCGGAGACGGCGATGCCGCCGTGGAGATACGGTTTGTGGCAGGGTATCAAGCTGCTGGCGGTGGTCGTTCTTGTCAAAGGGGTGAATGGTACGCTTTGGGACGCTTCGGTGTGGATGTGGTGTGCCGCTGCGGTATGTCTGCTGGGCGGAAGTACGTTGCTGCTGGGCGCCGTGGAACGCTGGCGCCGTACGCAATGGGAAAAAGAGAAGAACTATGGCAATTAAATTTCAATATAACAAGACGTCGCTCGGCGAGATGCGCAAGAAGCTCCAGATGCGCCAGCGTGCCCTTCCGACCATTAAAAGCAAGGAGTCGGCGCTGCGGCTGGAGGTGAAGAAGGCGCGCGATGCGGCTGCCGGTGCGCAGGAGCGCATGGAGGCGCTGCTCGGCCGGTATGAATACATGTCGGCGCTCTGGGGCGAATTCGACCCCGGTCTGCTGACGGTGAAGGGGGTGGACCTGCGCATGTCGAAGATAGCCGGCGTGAATGTGCCGGTTCTCGGCGCGGTCGATTTCGAGGAGAAGGATTACGACCTGTTCAGCAGTCCGGTGTGGTATGCCGACGGCATCGCCCTGCTCAAGGAGGTTGCGCAGGCGGGTATCGAGTCCGAGGTCTATATGCGCCGTATGGAGGTGCTCGACCATGCCCGCAAGAAGACCACCCAGAAGGTAAACCTGTACGAAAAGGTGCAAATACCGGGTTATGAAGCCGCCATTCTCAAGATAAGACGCTTTCTGGAGGATGAGGAGAACCTTTCCAAGAGCGCACAGAAGATAGTGAAGAGCAAACACGAACAACAGGAACCGGAAGCCGTATGATAGTGAAGATGAGCAAATATACTTTTGTGCTCTATCATGAGAGGCAAAAGGAGTTTCTCGCGGCGCTGCAGGAGCTCGGTCTGGTCGATATAACGACCACGGGCTGGGAAGCGAACGGCGAGGAGCGGGCAATGCTGGCCGAACTCGAACAGCACCGTGCGGCGAAGAGCTGTTTCGCCGAACTCGCCAAAGAGGAGGGATTTGAGCCGGGCGAGCCTTTCAGCGATGGGGAGGAGGCTTTCAGGCAATACCTGCAGGCTTCGGCTGCCATCGAGGAGTTGAAGGGGCGGCTGGAGAAGGCACGCAGGGAGGCGGACGAGTTGGCCGTTTGGGGCGACTTTTCGCCGGAAGCGGTGAAAAAACTTGCGGAGGATGGAGTGGTGCTGCGCTTTTTCTCTGTTTATGACAGCGAATTTGCGGCTGTGCGGCGGGTGGCCGGCGATGCGATTATCGTGGAACCGGTAGCCGAACGGGAGGGACGCACTTATTTCGTGGTCGTCGCACCCGACGGCGGAGAGATTCCGTTCGATGCACAGGAACAAAAGGCACCGGAAACGACCGCTGCCGGAAAACGCCGGGAGATAGCGGCCATGGAGGCGCAGATGGATGAGTTGCAGGCGGTAATGGCCCGTGCGTATGCTTCGCGCGATGCCATCGAGGCACATGGCGAACGGCTCCGTGAACGGCTTGATTTCAGTCGTGCGGCGGGCAGCGGCCGCCGCGAAGTGGAGAACCGGCTCGTTATCATGGAGGGCTGGGCCACGCAAGAGACTTCGGCGCGGGTGGACGAGCTGCTGGAGGGATATCCGGATGTCGTCTATTTCAAGGAGAAGCCTACGCCGCAGGACAATACTCCCGTCGTTCTGAAAAACAACCGGTTCGTCAATCCGTTCGAGGTCATCGGACAGTTCTATGCGCTTCCGAAATACGGAACGATGGACCTGACCGCTTTTTTCGGACCTTTCTATATGATATTTTTCGGGTTCTGCCTCGGCGATGCCGGTTACGGACTGATTCTCGTGCTGGCTTCGTTCTTCCTGCGCAGGAAAAAGACGACTGCCATGAAACAGATAGCCAACCTGACGCTGCTTTGCGGTCTCGCTTCGGTGCTTTTCGGGTTTCTGGCCGGTTCGTTTTTCGGGGTACAGCTTGCCGGTGTGAAGATGTTCGCCGGCATGCGCGAAAAGTTTTTCGATACGGACATGCTCTTTACGCTGTCGCTGGGGCTCGGTCTCGTGCAAATAATTTTCGCGCTGGTGCTCAACATCGTCAATGTGTCGCGCCGCTTCGGATTCAAATATTCGCTCGGAACGCTCGGATGGCTCATGATACTCGTCGGCGGGCTCGGCATGATGTTCCTGCCGGGAGTGGGAATCGTATTGCCTTCCCCGGTCTATTATATCGTGATGGGCGTCGGTGCGGTGCTGATGCTGTTTCTCCACAATCCGGAGAAGAACCCGCTGGTCAATTTCGGCAGCGGACTCTGGAATACCTACAACAACGTCACGGGCTTGCTGGGCGATGTGCTGAGTTATATCCGGCTCTTCGCACTCTGCCTGTCGGGCGGTACGCTCGCACTGGTCTTCAATGACCTCGCATTCGGTCTTACGGCCGACATGCCCGTGGTCGTGAGCCAGATAGTGGCCATCATCATCCTGCTCTTCGGTCACAGCATCAATCTCTTCATGTCAGCGCTCGGTGCTTTCGTACATCCGATGCGTCTGACCTTCGTGGAGTTCTACAAGAACGCCGGTTTTGAAAGTACGCAGCGGGAGTTCTCTCCGCTCAGAAAAGCAGAAAAATAATTGTAACGAAATAATTATCAAACTAAAAACAAAAACATTATGGAACCAATTTATGTTGCTTACATCGGCATAGCGCTCATGGTGGCCTTGTCGGGTATCGGAAGTTCTTTCGGCGTTTCCTATCCGGCGAACGCTGCCATCGGGGCGATGAAGAAGAACAAGGGGGCGTTCGGCAGTTACATGATACTTACCGCGCTTCCCGGTACGCAGGGTCTGTACGGTTTCGTCTGCTTCTTCCTCGTGAAGAACTACCTGACACCGGGTATCACCGTGTTGCAGGCCGCCGCCATCCTGGGTATGGGGCTGCTGGTCGGCCTGGTCTGCCTGCTGAGCTCCGTACGTCAGGGGCAGATATGCGCCAACGGTATAGCGGCCATCGGTAACGGGCACAACGTGATGGGTAATACGCTTATCCTCGCCGCTTTCCCCGAACTCTACTCCATCCTTACGGTGGCAGCCGTCTTCCTGCTCCGCAGTCTGCTCGGTGCGATAGTCATGTAAGCTCCGGTATCGGCCGAATGACCGGGGCGGCGCACATGCGCCGCCCCGGTTCGTTGTGGTATGGGCATCCGGGAATAGACTGGTTTCCGATGGCTGCCGGAGGGACTCCGGCAGCGGTTGTTGAAGCGGTACCGGTCGGCGTGATACTTATGCTGTCCGGAGACCGTTGCCTCCCGTGCGTGAAAAGAGCGGCAGTGCGGACGTGAGATTATTCCTGCCGTTCCATGTATCGATAGACGATGTCGGATGCTTCCGCGATTATCCGTTCGGTCTCCTGCAGACTCTCCTGCGAATCCTTGACGAATACCGCAATCGTGTAGTGCCGGCCGTCGGGCAACTGTACGAATCCGATGTCATTCGTTCCGATGAGGGCTCCGGTGCTGTTCCGGTCGCCGCTGCCGGTCTTGTGGCCGATAACCGCTCCCGTGGCGGCCAGCGGTTTCGGCAGCCGTTCCGGTCCCGTATTGCATCCCGTCATGGTTCGGATGATGAACTCCTGCAGGGAGGCGTCCCGGAACAGGGGGCGGGTAATCAGCATCTCCAGCAGCCGTGCCGCATCGAGCGGATGGCTCCAGTTTCGGTAACAGGCTGTCAGGTCGCGGTGCATCTCCTCTTCCGTCGCTTCGACGGCGAATCCCTCGATTCCCAGTGTACGAATATACCGGTCGGCGGCAGTCGGACCGCCGATGTATCTGAAAAGGAGGTCGCAGGCGTTGTTGTCGCTCAGTTGCAGCGTGTAGACGAGCAGCTCCCCGATACTCATCTCGATGCCGCCCTGCGGGTATGCATCCCGTAGCGGACTATAGGTGTCGGGCAGCAGGTCGCTTTCCCGAATCGGCAGGGGCGTGGAGAGCGGTAGGCCGTTCCGGTCGAGGAAGTCTGCCACTGCGAGTGCCTGGTGGAATTTGAAGACGCTCATCATGGGATACCGCCCGGCGTCGTTTACCGTGACGGTATCCGTTCCGTTCAGGATGACGGCGATGCCTGTCTCCGCCCGCTTCCTTTCGACGAGGGTGCGGAGTGCCTGTTCCAATTCGGTCCGGTCCCTCTCCTGTGCCGGCAGGGACAGGGAGAGGAAGAGCAGGAGGGAGAGGATGATGCCGGATGTCCGTTTCATTCGTACAGTCTTTCCTTATCTTTTTTACATGGTCAGTTTGAGTCCTGCGAAGAACATGCGGGGTAGCGCGGGGCCGTAGACGTAGCCTGCATCTTTCAGCGGCCCAAAGTCGAGGTCTTTCTGGTAGCTGTTGAAGATGTTTTTGACGCCCGCACTCAGTTCGAGGTTCACGCTCGTCGAGAGCCGGAAAGTGTAGGCGAGTTTGAGGCCCATGTCGAAAAAATCGGGCGTCAGCGTCTCCGCATCCTGCATGCTGTCGGTTTGGGCGTTGTAGAACGTGTGTTGGACGAGCATGGTGCCCGTATAGGTTCCGAACAGCGAAGCGCGGAACCGGGGGGCGATGTTCCAGGTGGAGGTGAAGTAACCGTAGCTGTCCGGGGTACGGAACATTTTGCGCTGTGCGGGCAGGTCGGAGTTTTCGGCCCACTCGAAGGGCCGGTCGTACAGGCTGCTCTGCAGGGTGTATCCCAATTGGAGCTCGAACAGATTGGGTATCCCTATCTTGCCCTCGAAATTGAATCCCTTGACGGTAGCTCCCGAAGCGTTGCGGCGCTCCATGATGAAGTTGCCGTCCGCATCCTCGCCTATCTGGACGAGGGTGAAGACGTCGTCGAGTTTGGTATAGAATCCCTCGATGAGCAGGTTGGTCTGTACCCGTCCGAAGTTGTGGTAGAGGTCGGCCGACAGGCTGAAACTGTTGGAATACTCCGGTTTCAGGCCCGGTGCGAGGACAATCAGTTTGAGGGCACCTCCCACGGCATCCACGTGCAGGTCTTCGTCGTAGGCCTGAGGTGCGCGGAAGCCGCTCGAATAGCTGGCACGCAGCCCTACCGATTCGGTAGGACTGTACCGGATGTTGGCCCGCGGACTGAATACCGCCTTGTCCATCAGGTTGTGTTTGTCGAGCCGTCCGCCGATGAGCAGGCTGAACTTCTCCGTGCGCCACTCGTTCTGGAGGAAGCCCCCGACGATGTGCGTCACCTGGTCCATCTCCCTGCCCAGACCGAGGTACCGGTCGGTGAGGTGGTTGTAGTTGTACTCCACACCTGCGGTCAGTTGGGCGGGCATGAAGAGCAGGCGGTCCATGTCGTAGGTGTACTGTCCGCCCGCGACGAACGTCCGGTCGTGGGTGGCTCCGTAAGAGTCGAGCTGCCTCTCTGTTCCGAAATAGGTCTGGCGGGCGATATTCTGGGCGGAGGTATAAAGGGCCCCTTTGTGGCGCGTGTCGGGCGAGAAGATGTCGAATCGCAGGCCTCCGCCGTCTATCGTATTGTTGAGCTGTTCGGCGATGACCGCCTCGTGCGGAGGCCGGTCGAACATCTCCTGGCCGTCCTCTCCGACCATTTCGCCTCCTCGTCTGAACTCGTGGATGTGGTGGTATTCGGCTGTGAGTTTGGAGCGGAGGCCGGTGCGGTAATAACCCCGGAAGCCTACCGTTTCCGACTTGATGCCGGGAACGTCCGAAAAGTTGTCGCCGTTATGGTCGTAAGGCGAGCGTTCCTTCACCATGCCGAAGATATACATGCCGGCTTTGTGGTCGTCGGAGACGAATGCGCCTCCGATGGAAGTGTTGATGTCGAGTTTGCCGTTGCCGAAGACATTCGTGATGTTGGAGACGTTCAGGGTGTTGTAGAGGGGCTCCTTGGTGATGATGTTTACGACGCCGCCGATGGCGTTGGCTCCGTAGAGGGCCGAGCCGCCCCCGCGTACCACCTCCACCCGCTCTATCATGGAGACGGGAAGCTGGTCGAGGCCGTAGACCGTGGCCAGCGAACTGAATATCGGGCGGCTGTCGAGCAGTATCTGTGAATAGTGGCCTTCGAGTCCGTTGATGCGGAGCTGCGTGACGGCGCAGTTGCCGCAGTTGTTCTCTATGCGGAGGCCCGGCGTGAAGTTCATGGATTCGGAGAGTGTCGAGGAACCGACGGCCGAGAAGAGCTTGCCCGATGTGATGTTCACGATGGTGGAGCTCTCTTTTTTGTTGGTTTCGTTCCGGTTGGCCGTGACCACGATTTCATCCATGCGTTCGGAGTCCTCCGTTAGTACGAAGTTGACCTCGATGGTCTTGCCGCTCGTGGTCGTAACCTTCTTTTCTACCGTTCCGTAGCCGAGCATCGATGCTTCGAGGACAAATTCGCCTGCGGGCAGGTTCTTCAGGAAATAGTGTCCCGTTCCGTCGGTCGCCGTCCCGATGGTGGTGCCTTTGACGACGACGGTGATATAGGGAAGGTGTTCGCCGGTGGCGGCGTCCTGTACGTGTCCTGTAATATTGGCGTCGCTGAGCGGTTTGCGGGGACTTTCTTCGGTGTTTTCCGCGGCGAGCATGGCCGGGAAGAGGAGGGAGAGAAGCAGTCCGGGAAATATCTTTTTCATGAATTATGTGTTTCGTTTATATATGGTATCGGTAGTCCGCTCTGCATGGGGCCATGCGGAACGGAGAATCTTGATGAGGAAAGGTTCGGAAGTCAGGCCGATACTGGAGGGCCTCGGAGCGATACCGCCCGAGTATGCGGGGCCGTGGTGCCGCAGGGAAGGAGGTGGCGTAGCAGCCTGCCCGTTTCCGGAGCGGCGGCCGCCGCTCCGGCCAGCATGGCGGCGAGTGCCGTGAAAGCCGACAGCAGGGCGATGGTCAGAAATTGGGCCGCCGTGTGCGAATGGCACGGATTGTCGGAAGTGCCCGTGTAGGGATGCGAGTGGGTGATGCGGTAACTGCCTATCGTATGGGTATGGCTGAAGAGGGTGGTACAGCATTGATACCACACTGTCAGCGACAGCAGCAGCACCGCTATGTATTTTATCCTCTCTTTACCCACGGCGCCCAAAGGTACGACATATATCTTGTACCCGCAAATGAAGGTCTTTTATCCGGGTTAGCGGCCGCAGGCGGCTGCCGTCAGAAGGTTTTCCCCAGACTGAAATAGACGCCGAGCGATTTGTCGATGTTGGAGACGTCGAAGAGAATCGAGATGGGGCCGATGGGTGAGTTATAGGCGTATTTCAGCCCTATTCCGAACAGGTTGCGGCTTTCGGTGAACATCTTGAAAAAGTTCTCGTTCTGTATGCCGTATGCCCCTTTCAGGGATATATAGTGGCGTGCGAAGAGCCGCATGCGGGCTTCGAGGTTCACCGTGAGTACCGACCGGTTGGCCGTTTCCATGTGGTTGATGCCGACGAAGGGAATCTGCTGTTCCATGTAGCGGCCGGCCACCTCTCCGCCTATGTAGTTGTAGTAGGAGTAGGCCACTTCGTTGCCGATGAGCGTGCGCCCGTACAGCGAGGGGATGAACGTCAGACGGTCGGTGGCCGACAGCGCCCAGCGGAAACTGTACGATACGGATGCGAACGGCGTTCCTTTGTTGTAACCGTAGCCGTTGTCGGTATGGAGAGCCGCTTTTGCGTAGACCGATACGCCCCGCGTGGGAAAGTAGTGGTCGTTCAGCGTTTCGAGGTTGCCCGTCAGGTAATAATTGACGAACCCTTCGGGTTTCACGGCGATGCGGTCGTCGTCCGAGGCGAAAAGGAACGAGTTGTAGTTGAAATGTTCGTAGCTGACTCCTACCTTAGGATTGAAGACGATGGGGTTGGCGGGTGAGAAGAAGAGTTCGACGCGGTTTTGGCCGAAGGTGATGTTGTTGATGCCCCTGCCGTTGCGGTAGAGCCGGTAGTTGTTGCTTTTGTACATGTACGACAGGCTGAGCCGGCCCATCAGGATATTGCTGGAGCGGAAATCGAGCTTGATGTAGGGATTTTCGTTGAGTCTGACGGTCAGACCGAGCCGTGGCCCCTGCAGTCCGCGCAGGGTAAGGGTGGTGTTGAGAAGGATGCTCGCCATCTCCTCCGTGTCGAACCGGAAGCCTACGTTTATCATCGCCTCCTGTTTCTCGTCCACGGAGACGGTGAGCGTATAGGGGGGTCTGCTTTCGAGCGTATAGGTGACATAGGAGAAGGCTCCCGACCCTCTGAGTTTCGTGATGGCGTCGTTGAGATGCCCCTTCGTTATCACCGTCTGTTCGTCAATGCCGAAAGAGGGGCGGAGGAACGTCTCCTCGTTGCGTGTCAGCCCCACGAATTCGATGTTGCCTATCCGGACGGAATCGGTGTCGCTGGCGAGGATGCGCTCCTTGCGTATCATGTAGGTGTTGCCGGTGTAGATGCTGTCCTGCAGGGCCACGATTTTATCCCAGTTCTGCCGTGCGCACCGCTCGCCGCGTACCAGCAGACTGTCCACCGCTTCGGGGTTGAAACTGCCCGAATTGTACGGTTTGATGTCGGGTTTGAGGTAAAGATCTACGTCCTGCAGGTTCTTCGTGTATTCGTCCCGGCCGAGGAAGGTGGTTATCTGGTCGATGAGTCCCATCATGGAGGTGAGTCCCTCCATGTCGTGAGGGCCTGCAGCGAGGTCTACGCCTATGATGATGTCGGCTCCCATGTCGCGGGCGACGTCTACCGGAAAATTATTGTATATACCGCCGTCCACCAGCACCATACTGTCGCGTATGACCGGTGCGAACGCCCCCGGAATGGACATGCTCGCCCGGATAGCCAGCGGCAGGTTGCCGTGGCGGTAGACCTGCTCCTCGCCTTTCACCATGTCGTAGGCCACGCATGCGAAGGGGATGGGCAGCGAATCGAAATCGAGGTCGTCGTCGTGATAGCCGAGCGTCATCTCGTTGAGCAGGTTGAGGACGCTCTGTCCGGCCAGCACGCCGGAGGGTATGGAGAACTTCTTGTCCAGCGAGAGCGGGACGGAGAGGATGTACATGTCGGTTATCTCCTTCTCCGAGAGCAGTTTGTCGCGTCGGGGTATCTTGTCGCTCAACAGTGCCATCCAATCCTGGTTCCTGACCAGCGAATCGAGCTCCTGCGTGGACCAGCCTATCGAATAGAGGCCGCCGATGATGGCACCCATGCTTGTCCCCGCGATGTAGTCGATGGGGATTCCCGCCTCTTCCAGCACTTTGATGACGCCGATGTGCGCGACGCCTTTGGCCCCTCCTCCGCTGAGTACGAGGCCTACTTTCCGGCGTTCCTGTTCTTCGCCGGAGGAGGGCTCGTCTGACGGTGTAACGGACTGCAATGCACATGCTTTTCCTGTCTCGGCATTCCCGCCGCGTATTCCATCCGCCGGCATGGACACTCCGGCTGCCGGCAGTAGTAGCATGCAGGTTGTGAAGAGGATGCGGAGAAATCTGTCCATCGTCAGCGGTTCGCTTTGGTAAAATTATCGTAAAGCCGGGAAAGTCGTCTTCATCCGGATATATGCATGATGCATTCCGGAGGAATTCCGTTGCATGCAAAATTAGTTTTTTTTGGCGTCATTCCCGCATGCCGCTCCTACCTTTCCGTATGAATGTCTTTCTCCGGGCTTCCCCTGTAACGGTAGACGGATGGTGAACGGTCCCGTTTCCGTATTCAGGGCTTTACCGTACTGCCTTAAAATACTGTCCGGCGGATATGTATCCGCCGGAACAGCCGCTGCATCCGGAATGGAACGATAGGCCGATACAGTTCTGAATCTCCGGATGGGCAGGTTTTCTGCCGCATGTTACGGAATGTGCAGCAGTCGTGTTTCGGCTCCGAGCATACACGTTCATTGTGTAAATAAAATTATGGAATATAAATTGAACAAACAAGTTTCGGATGTGTTGTAATTGTGGATTTTTGTCGTTATCTTTAACGATTGTCTGTCGGTACGGTCGCGTTCGACCGTCCGTTTCGGTGTGTCCGGAAACGACCGTCCGCCGCCTTTCGGAGAAGGCGGCGGACGGTTTGATTGTAAGAGAAAAAAGGCACGGAGCTGTGAAAAGTCCGTGCCTTCTTGTCGAATTGGAGAGGGATTACTTGCCCGTTCCGGAGCCTTTCGTCCCTGCACTCGCAGCGGTTCTTTTTTTCGCCATGACGCTGCTGACGATGAGCGGGATGGCTACGAACAGTATCGTTCCGCCCGCCACGAGCGCCGTGTAAGTGGCCGGACTGCCGACCGGAAGCTGCGACGGCGGGAAGAAGGTGAGTACGAACGAGAACAGCACCGCGAGGAATCCGATGCCGGCTATCAGCCACATCCCGGCGTTGCCGCCCGGAACCTTGTAGGCCCGCGGAAGGTCGGGCTGCGTCCTGCGCAGTTTGATTGCGGAGGCGTACATCAGCATGTACATGATGAGGTAGAGCCCTACGGTCAGTGCGCTGAGCAGGAACCATGCGACATTCACGTTCTTGATGAAGATGTAGAACAGCGACAGCAGGGTCACTATACCGCCCTGTATAAGGAGGATGTTTTTCTGGACACCGTTCTTGTTGGTCTTCGTGAGCGATTGGGGGAGTTCTCCGTCACGTGCCGTCCAGAGCAGTCCGCGGCTCGGCCCCGCTATCCAAGAGAGGACGCCGGCGAGCGCTCCGAATGCGACGAGCAGCGAGACGACGTTGGTCATCCAGCCGATGTGGTAGTGGTCGAATACGTAACGGAAACTCTCCATGAGTCCCGACTGCAGGCTGATGTCCTTGTAGGGGGTTATCACCGCCATAGCGAGCGCTCCGAGCGTGAATATCAGGAACGACATGATTGCGGCGATGAACATGGCCTTCGGGTACTGCTTCTGCGGGTTGCGGAGTTCGTTGGCGTGTACGGCATGTACCTCGACGCCGGCGAACAGAAGCACGATGCCTGCGAGGAAAGCCAGGTCGCTGAGGCCGGTCATGTGGGGGAAGAAACGCGGGTGGGGATGCCCTGCGGTCACGGAGGCGATTTCCGGCACGGATGCGGGAAGCTCCTTGAATGCGATGGGGTTGCCGCCGATTATCCATACCAGTGCCATCACGATTATCACGATGCCCGGCAGGACGGTGCCGATGAGGAACCCCCGGCTGGTTATTTTCGATACAATGGAGCTTCCCTTGAAGGTCAGCAGGGTAGCCAGCCAGTAGACCGCTATCGAGAAGATACCGACGAACTTGCCGTTATCGGCGAGTTCCGGCTTTCCTATCGTGTAGGCGATAGCCGCTGCGGCGAATCCGAGTACAATCGGGTACCACGCCACGTTCTGTATCCATTGCAGGAAGATGGCGAGAAAGCCCGCCTTTTTGTTGTAGGCCTCCTTGACCCATGTATAGACGCCGCCGCCCTTGGCCGCGAATGCCCCTCCCAGCTCGGCACTGACCAGCGAGGCGGGGATGAGGAACAGTACGGTGGCGAAGAGAATATAGAAAAACATGGTCAGTTCTTCCTGTGCCATCATAGGCAGTCCCCGCAGGCTGATGACGGCCGCGGCCGTCATCAGCGCGAGTTGCCATGTACTCATGCTACCCGGTTTGCCCAGGCCGGTACTGCTGCCGGCCGTGGGCTTCTTGGTATTTGTCTTGGCCATATCCGATTATTTTAATGGTGGTATCCGCCGGCCGTCTTTTCGTCGAGGCTGTGCGTCATGGGATTCTTGCGGAGGTATTCGATACTGCGCTGCAGGTCGTCTATCAGCAGTTGGGCCATGTCGTGGCTGAAGCCGTGGCGGATGAGCACACGCTGTATGGCCATGTCCTGGCAGTTTACCGGGAGCGTATAGGAGGCTATCTGCCATCCGCGCACACGCATCCTGTCCGAAAGGTCGAAGATATTGAAGCCGAGGTCGGTTCCTTTCTTGAGCATCCATGCGGCACCCGGAATACCGGTCGAACCGTCGTAAAGGATGTCGAAGATACCCATCTTTTCAATCTCTCCGGCAATGAACATGCCGTGTTCCTGACAGGCCTTGTGGATGCGTTCGTATCCCTTGCGGCCGTTGCGCAGGAAGTTGTAGTACTGTGCGATGATTTGTCCGCCGGGCCGCGAGAAGTTGAGGGCGAAGGTAGGCATCTCTCCGCCGAGGTAGTTGACGTTGAAAATCAAGTCTTTCGGTAGGTCGCTTTCTTCGCGCCATACCACCCAGCCCACACCCAGCGGCGAGAGACCGAACTTGTGGCCTGAAGCGTTGATGGATTTTACGCGCGGCAGGCGGAAATCCCATACGATATCCTGCTGGATGAAGGGGGCGATGAAACCGCCGCTGGCACCGTCCACATGGATGGGGATATCGAGCCCCGTCCGCTTCTGGTAGTCGTCCAGCGCGTCGCTTATCTCCTTGACCGGCTCGTACTGTAGGGTGAAGGTCACGCCGAAAGTCGGCACGACACCGATGGTATTTTCGTCGATACGCTTTATCACCTCTTCCGGGGTCATGAGCAGGCGGTCGTGTTCCATCGGTATCTCGCGCAGTTCTACATCGAAGTAGCGGGCGAACTTCTCCCAGCATACCTGTACGGGACCCGTGATGAGGTTCGGTTTGTCGGTTGGTTTTCCCTCTTTCTGCCGTTTTTCGCGCCATCTCCATTTCATGGCCAGGCCGCCGAGCATGGCGGCTTCGCTCGAACCGATGGTCGAACATCCGATGGTCGTCTTGCTCTCGGGCGAGTTCCAGAGGTCGGCGAGTATCTGTACGCAGCGCCGCTCGATTTCCGCCGTCTGGGGATATTCGTCCTTGTCTATCATGTTCTTGTCGATGCAGGCGTCCATTATCTTGCGGATATAGGGGTCTGCATAGGTCTGGCAGAATGTGGAGAGGTTCTGTTTGGCATTGCCGTCAAGCAGCAGTTCGTCCAGAATAAGGTCGGTAATGACCTCCGGGTCGTGGGAATCGTCGGGCATTTTGTATTTGGCGATGGTGCCTTCCGAGGGCTTCTGTGCATAAGCGTCGTACACGCTTTCCGAATCGCTTTGGCCGATTTTGTGTAATAGTGCCATAATCATCCTTTCTTTTAAGTTGTTATTCCGTTGCCGGGAATTTTCCGGTCTGCGGAAAGGGTGCAAAACATGTGCCACGGAGCCGCATGCTGCGGGGACTTTCCGCTTTCGCCTGTGGGAAGAAGCGGGAGTAACGGCCCCGGTACCTTGTATGTGAAGGGGCGTTTTCATAACTTTGCGGCGTCAAACGGTCGTCCCGGATGAAGAGAGAGAACAAGACCAATGCGGCCAGGCTGCTCGACAGGGCGGGGATAGCGTATGAACTGAATACCTATCCGGTGGATGAGAACGACCTCTCCGCGATACACGTAGCCGAATCGCTCGGTGTGGATGCGGGGGCGCTGTACAAGACGCTCGTGCTGCGCGGCGACCGGACGGGTATTTTCGTATGCGTCGTACCCGGCGATGCCGAGGTAGACCTGAAGAAGGCGGCCAGGGCATCGGGCAACAAGAAGGCCGACCTCGTTCCGGTAAAGGAGCTGCTGCCGCTGACGGGGTATGTCCGCGGCGGGTGTTCACCCATAGGGATGAAGAGACGTTACTCCACATTCATCGATGCGGGTGCCGGGCGGCGGGAGCGGATATATATCAGTGCCGGTGTCCGGGGGGTACAGATTGTCATCGCCCCGGCAGACCTCATGGCTTTCGCGGAGGCGGTGCCGGCGGATTTAATCATAGAGTGAATTAAGATATGGAAAGCAGGGTGGAGCAAGCGGTGGAACGTTTCAAAAAGGGGTGTAACTGTGCGCAGGCGGTGTTCGTTACTTATGCCGATCGTTTCGGGCTCGACGAGGGGATGGCCATGAAACTGTCGTCGCCGTTCGGCGGAGGGCTGGCGGGCATGCGCCATGTTTGCGGTACGGTGAGCGGCATGTCCATGCTGGCCGGTCTTCATAACGGTGCGGTATCGGAAGGCAAGGAGGCCCGGAATGCCAATTACGATACCGTGAAGATGATGGCGGAAGCGTTCAGGGCAGAACACGGTTCCATCCGGTGCGGTCAGTTGTTGGGACTCGAACCCGGCCTGCCCGAAGGATTCAGGAAAAAACCCTGTACGGAATATGTGCGTACCTGTGCTGCACTGGTCGAGAAATACCTGCTCGGCTGACCTTTCCGTGACGGAAAGTGCCGTTGCAGAGGGCTATGGCACCGGTTATTTATTTTTCCGGGGTGAACTGCGTATTGGTTTTTGTACTATTTTTGCCCCCGAAATCGCTCGGGAAATGAACTGGAAGCAATTCATCGTATTGTTGACGGCGATACTCTTCAATGCGTTCGCGTACTGTTTCGCGTCGCGGAGTCCGATTGCGTTCGGCAGTGAGACGGCGGAGCATCCCGGTCTCGTGCTGACGGTCGACTGCGACGGGGGAGACATTGCGTGCGAACAGGGGAGTTTCGGTCTGTCCAACGGTTTCTCGTGTGCTTATTCTGTGCTGAACATCAAGGATTTCCATAAATTCATCAGTTTCCAGCCGGCCGCGGAGAGTGCCGTTGTCGGCGAACTGCGTTTTTATGAGTCTGTGTTTAACGGCAGTGTCCGTTCGGGCGGTTCTCTCAGCGAACTCAGGCGGCTCAACCTTTGACGTCTGTATAGTCCGTCTGTCGTGGCGGACGCCGAGCTCTGCAGCTTTCCACGGTCGGTGGAGAGGGGTGCGGCATTCCCTCGGCTTCGTTTCCGGGCGGGTCGTGCCGCAGTTGTCGAAAATACATAAAATCATTCATGAGATGAGCAATTCAGCATTATTCCTTGTCGTCCTGATAACCGCCGTCGTGTTGGTGGGAGCGGCCCTGTTGATAGCCCTGTGGCTCGCGCCCCGTTCGACGAACCCGCTGAAGGGAGAGGTGTATGAGTGCGGTATTCCTACCCGCGGTACGTCGTGGATGCAGTTCCGCGTGGGGTATTACCTGTTTGCGATACTTTACCTCGTGTTCGATGTCGAAACGGTGTTGTTGTTTCCGTGGGCTACGGTGATGAGGGACCTCGGCCCCGCAGGGCTGGAGAGCGTGCTGTTCTTCTTCATTATCCTCGCCCTCGGTCTGGCCTATGCGTGGAAGAAAGGAGCGTTGAAATGGAAATGAGCAAAAGGACGCATATCAAGAATATGCGCTACGAAGATTTCAAGGATAACGAGTACCTCGAACAGTATGTCGAGGAGCTCCGCAAGGGCGGCGCTCCGGTGGTCGTGACCCGGTTGAGCGACATGATTAACTGGGGACGGTCGCATTCGGTGTGGCCGCTGACCTTCGCCACGAGTTGCTGCGGTATCGAATTCATGTGCGTGGGCGGCGCCCATACCGATTTCGCCCGCTTCGGCTGGGAGGTGTACCGCAACAGTCCCCGTCAGGCCGATGTCATCTTCGTGTTCGGTACCATCGTGCACAAGATGGCCCCCGTGCTGAAACGTCTGTACGACCAGATGGCTGAACCGAAATACGTCGTTGCCGTGGGAAGCTGCGCCATTTGCGGCGGACCGTTCCGCAACTCCTATCATGTGGTCAAGGGGGTGGACGAGGTGATACCGGTCGATGTCTACGTGCCGGGATGCCCTCCGCGACCGGACGCCATCCTGTACGGGATGATGCAGCTCGAACGCAAAATCAAGGTACAGAACTTTTTCAAACTGCCGCAGCAGCCTGCGGTGAAGGAACATGTCACACCCGAAGAGAACGAAGCCGCGTATGATAAGGGAAAAAATGAGAAATAGATTCGGTTGGCTCGCCGAAGAGGCGGTGACCGAGGCCGACGGACGCGAAGCGTTCAACGTTCCGTCCGAACGGCTGCCGGAAGCGGCTGCTTTCCTGAAGGAGTGCGGTTACGATTTCCTCGTGGATATGGTCGGCATGGATTACGGCGACGCGCTCGGCATAATCGACTATGTGGCTCGCAGCGAGGATACGGCCGATGTGGTGGTACTCAAAACTGTCGTGGCGGACCGGGAACGGCCGGTGATTCCTTCGGTGGGGGACGTATGGGAAGTCGCCCTGATGTACGAACGCGAAGTGCATGACTATTTCGGTATCCGCTTCGCGGGCAACGGCGACATGCGCCGTCTCTTCCTGCGCGAGAGCTGGAACGGCTATCCGCTGCGCAAGGATTACGACGCTTCGCCCGAAGCCAACTCCGTACCGCTGGAGAACGAATCCCTGGCCGACATGGATACCGTACCTTCGGTGGAGGTCGGGCCCGATGGCAACGAGCGCACGGTGCTCCGGCCGTTGTACGGCGAGGACGATTACGTCATCAACTTCGGACCGCAGCACCCTGCCATGCACGGCGTGCTGCACCTGCGCGTGGCGCTCGACGGCGAAATCGTCCGGTCGGTGGACCCCCATTTCGGATACATCCACCGCGGGGTGGAGAAACTGTGCGAGGGGTATACCTATCCGCAGATACTGCACCTGACCGACCGGCTCGATTACTTGTCCGGTACGATGAACCGGCATGCCTTCTGCCTCTGCTGCGAGAAGGCGCTGCAGATGGACGTTCCGGAGCGGGCGGTGGTCATCCGCACCATTTTCGACGAACTGACGCGCATCGCCTCCCACCTGCTGGGATGGGGTTCCATGTGCATGGATATGGGGGCGGTGACGGCTTTCATGTACGGTTTGCGCGACCGCGAAAAGATAATGGACATCTTCGAGGAGACGGCCGGGGGAAGGCTCATGGCGAACTACAACGTCATCGGCGGCGTGGCGTGCGACCTGCATCCCAACTTCCGGAAACGGGTGAAGGAGTTCATTCCCTATATGCGCAAGATGCTGCGCGAGCATCACATGCTCTATACCGGCAATCCGATAGCCACGGGGCGTATGGCCGGTACCGGCTATCTTTCGCGCGAGCGGGCTATCGCGCTGGGGGTCACGGGACCGTCGGGCCGGGCGTCGGGCTGGGCCAACGACCTGCGCCGGGCGGAACCTTATGCCGCTTACGGAAAAGTGGAATTCGAAGAGCTGCTTCGCACGGGCGGCATGACCTTCGACCGCTACATCATCCGTCTGCATGAGATAGAACAGTCGCTGCGCATCATTGAACAGCTCATAGACAACATTCCGGAGGGCCCGTATGCCGAGAAGGTGAAGGGCGTCATCAAACTTCCGCAGGGGGATTACTTCCAGCGGGTGGAGAATGCCCGCGGGCAGTTCGGCGTGCACATCACCAGCCGCGGCGACAAGACGCCTTACCGCGTCAAGTTCCGTTCGCCGTCGATGGTGCTGGTGGGGGCGCTGAAGGATGTGGCGCCGGGAGGCAAGGTGGCCGACCTCATCATGCTCGGCGGTTCGTTCGATTACGTGATACCGTGCATCGACCGGTAAGTGGATATTAATGAATGAGGAATGGATTATGTGGAGTTTTGAAAAACTGACGCAATGGATTGACACTTCGCTGCACGGCTGCATGAGCGACGGTTGGGCGCTGCTGGTGGAGTTCGTGCTGATAGGAGTGGCGGTACTCGTCGCCTACGCTCTGATAGCGCTCTTCCTGATTTATGCCGAACGGAAGATATGCGGATTCTTCCAGTGCCGCCTCGGCCCCAACCGCGTGGGCAAGTGGGGCATCTTCCAGTCCGTGGCGGACATGATAAAGATACTGCTCAAGGAGCTGGTGCACATCGACAAGTCCGACAAGGTGCTTTTCCGGATGGCATCGTTCTTCGTGATTATCGGTTCGATATGCACGTTCGGGGCGCTGCCTTTCGCCAAAGGGTTGCAGGCCATCGACTTCAACGTGGGCGTATTCTACCTGCTCGCTGTCTCGTCGCTCGGCGTGGTAGGCATCCTGCTGGCCGGATGGTCGAGCAACAGCAAGTATTCGATGATAGGCGCCATGCGCAGCGGGGCACAGCTTATCAGTTACGAAATATCGGCCGGGTTGTCGCTGATGGTCATCGTGGTTTTTTCCGGCACCATGCAGCTCTCCGAAATCGTGGCCCAGCAGGCCGACGGATGGTTCATCTTCAAGGGACACGTTCCGGCGTGCATCGCCTTCCTGACCTACCTCATCGCGGGCCATGCCGAGACCAACCGCGGACCGTTCGACATGCCGGAGGCCGAATCGGAGCTGACGGCCGGTTACCATACCGAGTATTCCGGCATCCAGTTCGGGTTCTTCTACCTGGCCGAGTACCTCAACCTGTTCATCGTGGCGGCCATCGCGTCGACCATGTTTCTGGGGGGGTGGCAGCCGCTGCACGTTCCCGGGTGGGAGGGGTTCAACCACGCGATGGACTGCATCCCGTCGCTGCTGTGGTTCTTCGGCAAGACGTGCGTCTGCATGTTCCTGGCCATGTGGGTGCGGTGGTCGTTCCCGCGTCTGCGCATCGACCAGCTGCTCAACCTGGAATGGAAAATCCTGATGCCCGTCTGCCTGCTCAACCTGATACTCATGTCGGTGGTCGTTATCTTGTAGCCTTATGAAAGTCGTGAATTATATAAAGAACATATTCGTCGGGATATGGCATTTGGGGCAGGGGATGTATGTCACCATGCTCAACTTCTGCCGTCCGAAGGTGACGCAGCAATATCCGGAGAACCGCGGCAGGCGGGAATACGGCGAGCGGTTCCGTGCGCTGCTCACCATGCCGCACGACGCGGAGAACCACCACAAATGCATCGCCTGCGGCATGTGCATGAACAACTGTCCGAACGGTACGATACAGGTCGTCGCACGGACGGAGACCGACCCCGCGACCGGCAAGCCGAAGCGGGTACTCGACAAACACCTCTACAACCTCGGAAGCTGCATCTTCTGCGGTCTGTGCGTTTCGGTCTGCCCGACGGGAGCCATCCGGTTCACGAACGAGTTCGAGCATGCCGTCTTCACGAAGGAGCGGCTGCTGCTTCAGCTCAATCGGCCGGGCTCTTCGCAAGCTCCGAAACCGGCACCCGCTCCGAAACCGGCCGCTCCGGCACCGGAAGGAGGGGCGGCATCGCCGGAGGCCCGAACGGAATCAAAAACGGAATAAGTCATGGAAGGGATAGCTAACGTAATCATTTTCTATCTGCTGGCCGCGGCGATAATCGTATCGTCGGTGCTGGCGGTCACCTCGCGCAAGATATTCCGTGCGGCGACCTATCTGCTTCTCGTGCTGATAGGCACCGCGGGGCTGTACCTTATGCTGAATTACCACTTTCTGGCGGTCGTGCAGCTTTCGGTCTATGCGGGCGGCATTCTCATCCTCTTCATTTTCGCCATCCTGTTGACGAGTTCCAAAGGCGACCGGACCGAACCGCACGACCGGCGCAGGGTGCTTTCCGGTGCCGTCACGGCCCTCGCCGGACTGCTCATCACCACCTGGGTGACGCTGAAGCACCGTTTCCTCTACGGGAGCAATCCCACGGTGCTGGGCGACCACGAGACCGATATGAAGGCGGTCGGGCAGACCCTCATGGGGACGGACAAGTACGAATACCTGCTGTCGTTCGAGGCGCTCAGCATCCTGTTGCTCGTGTGCGCCATCGGCGGCATCCTGATAGCGCGCAAACGGTAAACGACAAAAAAACGGCAAGACTATGATGATATCCATGGAGCATTACTTGATTGTCAGTTCAATCATGTTCTTCGTAGGAATCTACGGGTTCATCGCCCGCAAGAACCTGCTCGCGGTGCTCATATCCATCGAGCTTATCCTCAACTCGGTCGAAATAAATTTCAGCGTGTTCAACCGATACCTCTATCCGGAACACATGGAGGGACTGTTCTTCAGTCTTTTCGGCATCGCCATATCGGCGGCCGAAACGGCGGTGGCCATCGCCATCATCATCAACGTGTACCGCCTGGCGAACAACATCGACGTCCGGCATATCGACAAAATGAAATATTAGGAGTATGGGATATACCGTATATATCATTCTCGTCCCGATGGTGATGTTTCTCTTCATCGGGCTCGGCAGCAAATGGCTGCGGCCCCGGGCCGCCGGCCTTTGCGGTACGCTCGGAATGGCCGTCTCTGCGCTGCTGTCGTACCTGACGGCATACCGCTATTTCTTCGTCGAAGGTCTGGAGGGAGACGCCTACCGCGCCCTGACGGCATGGTCGGCGCAGTGGCTCCGGTTCAGCGACACGCTGCACATCGACATGGGCGTGCTGCTGGACCCCATTTCGGTGATGATGCTGGTGGTGATAACGACCGTTTCGCTGATGGTCCATATCTACAGTTTCGGCTACATGAAGGGCGAGCGGGGGTTTCAGCGCTACTATGCCTTCCTGTCGCTCTTCAGCTTCTCGATGCTCGGACTGGTCGTGGCTACCAACATTTTCCAGATGTATATTTTCTGGGAACTCGTGGGGGCTTCCTCGTATCTGCTTATCGGTTTCTATTATACGAAGCCCGCTGCGATAGCCGCCTCCAAAAAGGCGTTCATCGTGACGCGGTTCGCCGACCTGGGCTTTCTAATCGGCATTCTTATCCTTTCGTTCTATACGGGTACGTTCGACTTCGGACTGCTGACGGCCGACAATGCTTCCCTGGCGGTGACCTCCCTGGCGGGTGGTTCGTTCCTCGGCCTTTCGGCCGCGACGTGGGCGATGGCGCTCCTCTTCATGGGGGCGGCCGGTAAGTCGGCAATGTTTCCGCTGCACATCTGGCTTCCGGACGCCATGGAGGGTCCGACGCCGGTGTCGGCGCTCATCCATGCCGCCACGATGGTGGTGGCGGGCGTCTACCTTATCGCGCGGATGTTCCCGCTCTACTATTTCGCCGCGCCCGATGTACTCACGCTGATAACCTACGTGGGGGCTTTCACGGCGCTTTTTGCCGCGGTCATCGCCATCACGCAGACCGACATCAAACGGGTATTGGCCTTTTCCACCATTTCGCAGATAGCCTATATGATGGTCGCGCTCGGCGTGTCGGGTATGGGCGGTCATGCGGGCGAGGGCTATACGGCCTCCATGTTCCACCTCTTTACGCACGCTTTCTTCAAGGCGCTGCTCTTCCTCGGTGTCGGTGCGGTGATTCATGCCGTGCACAGCAACGAGATGGAGGCCATGGGCGGCCTGCGGAAATACCTGCCCGTCACCCATATTACCTTCCTTGTCGCTTGTTTCTCCATAGCGGGTATCCCGCCTTTTTCGGGTTTTTTCAGCAAGGACGAGATTCTGTCGGCCGCCTTCGGGCACGACAAGTTCATCTTCGCCGTGCTGCTGCTCGTGGCGGGGCTGACGGCCTTCTATATGTTCCGGCTCTATTTCCGCATCTTCTGGGGAACGGAACGGAAGTACGAAGTGCGTCCGCACGAGGCGCCGGCTTCGATGCTCGTGCCGCTGGTATTCCTCGCACTGCTCTCGTGCGTGACGGGGTGGCTTCCCTTCTCGCGGCTGGTCAGCAGCGACGGCATCCCTTACAGGCTGGGCATCGACTGGGCGATTGCCGCCGGCGGCATTCTGGTGAGCCTGGCGGGTATCGCCGTGGCGACACGCTTCTATATGCGGGAGCGGGGACTGGCCGCGCGGGTTGCCGCGAAGTGGGCAGGCTTCTGGCGGGCGGCCTACCATCGCTTCTATATCGACGAGGCATGGCAGTTCGTCACCAAAAAGATTCTGTTCCGTTGCGTGAGTGCTCCCGTGGCATGGTTCGACCGCCATGCGATAGACGGCGGTATCAATGCCCTCGGAACGGGGACGGAGAGCCTGTCGCGTGCCGTGAAGGGAATGCAGTCGGGCCGTGTACAGACCTACGCGGCGGTATTCGTATGGTCGGTACTCGTTATCGTGGTTTGTGTATTTATATTCTGACGGGGTTATGAATATATTGTCTTTATTGGTTATCATACCGTTGCTCACCCTGCTCGCGCTTTTCACGGGAAAGGGGCAGCGGTTCGTGCGCACGGTGGTCACGGCGGGGTTCGGACTGCAACTGGTGTGCGCGGTGGTGGTAGCGGTCGTGTTCCTGCAGCAGCGGGCGGTGTCGGACGAGGCGATGCTGCTTTGCAGCGACACCGTATGGTATGCGCCGTTCAATATCCATTATACGGTGGGTGTGGACGGTATCTCGGTGGTGATGCTGTTGCTTTCGGCCGTCGTGGCCTTTGCGGGCGTCTTCTCGGCGTGGAACATGGAGCGCGATTTCTTCGTGTGGTACAGCCTGCTGGCGGTGGGCGTTTTCGGCTATTTCATCTCGCTCGACCTCTTCACGATGTTCATGTTCTACGAGATAGCCCTCATCCCGATGTTTCTGCTGATAGGGGTATGGGGTACCGGAAAGAAGGTCTATGCCGCCACGAAGCTGACGCTGATGCTCATGGGCGGTTCGGCCTTCCTGCTGACGGGGATTCTAGGCATCTACTTCACCGCCGGGGCGACCACGATGAATATCATGGAGATTTCGCAGCTCAGTATTCCCATGAATCATCAGTATTGGATATTCTGCCTGACATTTATCGGTTTCGGAGTGCTCGGGGCGCTCTTTCCGTTCCATACGTGGTCGCCCGACGGCCATGCCGCGGCGCCGACTTCGGTTTCGATGCTGCATGCCGGCGTGTTGATGAAGCTGGGCGGCTACGGCTGTTTCCGTGTGGCGATATTCCTGATGCCGCAGGCGGCGCAGGAGCTGTCGTGGATATTCCTTATCCTTACCGGTATCGGGGTGGTATACGGCGCCTACGGCGCGGTGGTGCAGACCGACCTGAAGTACATGAACGCCTATTCGTCGGTGAGCCACTGCAGCCTCGTGCTCTTCGCCATTCTGATGCTTAACCGGACGGCCATGACCGGCGCGGTACTTCAGATGCTTTCTCACGGCTTGATGACGGCCCTGTTCTTTTCGTTGATAGGCGTCATTTACGGCCGCACCCACACGCGCGACATCCGCGAGATGGGCGGCCTGATGCGTATCATGCCCTTCGCATCGGTTTGTTACGTGATAGCCGGTTTCGCTTCGCTCGGCCTGCCGGGATTCAGCGGGTTCGTGGCCGAAATGACCGTTTTCATCGGTTCGTTCGAACATGCCGACCTGCTGCGCCGCGTACTGACGATACTGGCGGCGACCTCCATCGTGGTGACGGCCGTCTATATCCTGCGTACGGTCGGCAAGATACTCTACGGTCCGGTGCAGAATTCCGACCACTTGAAGCTGGACGATGCGCACTGGTACGAGCGTTTCTCGGCCGTGGCGCTCATCGCCTGCATCGTGGCGGTAGGCGTGTGGCCCTCCGGTGCGCAGGGATTGATTTACGAGAGCCTCGGACCGATAATGGAACATTTAAACCTCTTTTAGCGTATGGATTTGGGTAATTTCTTGGTAATGCGCCAGGAGCTCGGTCTGCTTGCCGTGTTCGTGGTACTGCTCCTGTTCGATATATTCGCCGGCGAAACGCGTGCGATGCGGTGGTTCCGGCCGCTGGCGATTGTCCTTTTCGCACTGCATACCGTGGCCGGATTCTTCTGTTGTCTGCCCGAAGGGAGCGCCTTCGGGGGAATGTATATCACGAGCCGGCTTACGGTGCTGATGAAAAATATCCTGAATCTCGGTACGCTCGTGGTCTTCATGCAGGCCGGCGAATGGCTGCGGGGCCGGGAGACGGCCATCCGCGAGGGGGAGTATTACGTCATCACGCTCGCCACGCTTCTGGGCATGTATCTGATGGTCTCCGCCGGGAACTTCATGCTGCTCTACATCGGTATCGAGATGGCATCGCTGCCGACGGCATGCCTCGCGGCGTACAACAAGTACCGGGAGAAGTCGGCCGAGGCAGGAGCGAAATACATCCTGATGTCCACGCTCTCGTCGGGTATCATGATGTTCGGCCTCTCATATCTCTACGGTGCGATGGGGACGATGTATTTCGCCGACATGCAGCCGCTGGTGAGCGCCGATTTCATGACGGTGTTGGGATTCGTCTTCTTCTTCGCCGGACTGGCTTTCAAGATTTCGCTCGTGCCTTTCCATATGTGGGCTCCCGATGTCTATGAAGGGGCACCTACGGCTACCACAGCCTACCTTTCGGTAGTTTCCAAAGCGGCGGGTTGTTTCGTGCTGCTGCTGACGCTGCATCATGTATTCGGCAACATCGGTCGTATCTGGTACTATATCCTGTGGGCGGTTACGGTGGCGACCATTGTAGTGGGCAACCTGTTCGCCATCCGTCAGCGGGACATCAAACGTTTCTTTGCCTACTCGTCCATTTCGCAGGCGGGGTACATCATGCTCGGCGTGCTGCACGGTACGCCGGAGGGACTCTCCGCCGTAGTGTACTACGTGCTGGTCTACCTCTTCGCCAACATGGCGGCGTTCGGTGTCATCGCTTCCGTCGAAAACCACAGCGGCCGTACGGACATCGGCGCTTACGACGGACTGTATAAGTCCAATCCGAAACTCGCCTTGGTGATGATGCTCGCGGTCTTTTCGCTCGCGGGTATCCCTCCGGTCGGCGGTTTCTTCAGTAAATTTTTCATTTTCGCGGCAGCTGCGGCGAAGGGGGATTACCTGCTGGTCTTCATTGCGCTGGTCAACACGGTAGTATCGCTCTACTACTACCTGAGGATAATCAAGGCCATGTTCATCAACGCTCCGGAAGGCGGCATTTCGGAACGTCTTCGTACGGACGGTTATAACAGGGCGAGCCTCGTATTCTGTACGGTCGGGATACTTGCTTCGGGTGTTGTGAGCAACCTCTACGGCTACATCAGCGGAATCGGGTTTTAACGGATACCGGCAACCGGAACGACTGCCTTCCCGGATGATTGCGTACGCCTGCGGCTTCGGCTGCGGGCGTGTGTTTTCCGGTCGGCGTGTCTTGTTCTGCGCCTTGTTCCGAAAAAGAGACGGGGCGGAATATCCGCAGGCATATCGGCGTATATTTGCACCGTTAAAAACGATACGGACTATGAGGAGTTTTGCGAGCGATAACAATTCGGGCGTCCATCCGGAGGTGATGGCTGCCATTATCGAGGCGAACCGCGACCATGCAGCCGGGTATGGCGACGACCGCTGGACCGAACGGGCCGCGGAGTGTGTACGGCAGGTCTTCGGGGAGGAGGCCCGTCCCTTTTTCCTGTTCAACGGAACGGGGGCCAACAGTGTGGCGCTGCAGGCGGTGACGCGGTCGTTTCACAGCATCCTGTGTGCCGCTACGGCACATATCTACGTAGATGAGTGTAACGCTCCGGCGCGAATGACGGGGTGTCAGCTCATCGCGGTCGCCACGCCTGACGGCAAACTGACGCCCGACCTGCTTCGTCCCCATTTGCAGCACTTCGGTGACTGCCACCATGCGCAGCCCGGCGCCGTCTATATTTCGCAGGCTACGGAGCTCGGTACGCTCTATACGGTGGAGGAGGTGCGGGCTATCGCCTCGCTCGTCCACGCCCACGGCATGAAGCTTCACATGGACGGGGCACGTCTGGCCAACGCCTGTGCGGCGCTGGGGTGTACCATGCGCGAGGTCACCGTAGATGCCGGGGTGGACATTCTCAGCCTCGGCGGGACGAAAAACGGAATGATGATGGGGGAGGCTGTCGTGGCTTTCAGGGAGGAGGTCGCTGCCGACATCAAGTATTACCGCAAACAGTCGGCACAACTGGCCTCCAAGATGCGTTACCTGTCGGCCCAGTTCATCCCTTATCTCGACGGTTTGTGGCTCCGTAATGCACAGCATGCCAACCGGCAGGCCCGCCGCCTGGCTGCGGCATTGGCCCGCTTCCCGCAACTGCGCCTCACCCAGCCGGTGGAGACGAACCAGCTCTTTATCGCCATGCCCCGTACGGTTATCGCACGGCTTTCCGAACGCTACTTCTTTTACGTGTGGAACGAGGCCGTCGACGAAGTGCGGTTTGTGACCTCATGGGATACTACCGACGAGGATATTGACGCGCTGGTGGATGCGCTGGCCGAAATCATGGAGTGATGCGTTTGGCTCTGGCGCGTGTCCGATAGCAGCGGAAAAACACCGTCAGCGGGCAGGATACATCTTTCGAGGAAGGTTCCTGCCGGTTGTTTGGTGCGGAGCGGATGTATGGATTTCGGCAAGGAAGATTGGCATATGTTTCCCGCACGGATGATGTCGTTTCTTTGGCGGAACAAAAGCGCTGTCTCGTTCCGCTCATTTCGTGCCGACCGCCGTATGCGGTACGAATGGAACTCTTCGAGGAAAATCTCCATGCCGCAGCGATTTTAGCGGCAGACAAAAGTAAAACACCCGAAAAGTCCCGAAAAACGGGTTCCTTTTTGGGCGTCTTATTTGTAAGGCCTTAATAATTAAGGTTATCTGCGGAGAGAGGGGGATTCGAACCCCCGGTACAGTAATCCCGTACGTCAGTTTAGCAAACTGGTGGTTTAAGCCACTCACCCATCTCTCCGGGCTTCTTGTCTTAAGCGGATGCAAATATAAGCCAAAAAAACGATTATCCAAAGCCTGGTGGCGGAGAAAATGCCGGAGACCGTTTGTGGCATTCGGTCCGGGGCATTTTTGGGGACCGGTCAAGACGACGGAGCAGTCGGGGGAATGTTTATGTAGGGTCGGCAGGCGGTATGGGGAGCCGTGAGGTACGGCGAAGAGCGGTTTCGGGGAGAGAGGCGGCGGGCGCTACTCTATTACGACAGGAGATATCGGCTTGATTGTGCGTATTGTGCGGAGGAGGATTTCGCAGGGGGCATGGCGTATGGGCCGGAAAAAAGATGATATAATGGTCGGGCATGACACTGTAATGCCGGTGATTTTGTATCTTTGTTCCTTGGCAAAACCAATGCAGATATGATAGAGAGATACAGCCGGCCTGCCATGCGGGCCATTTGGACGGAACAACGGAAATTCGAGGCATACCTGAGGGTGGAGATACTTGCTGCGGAGGCGTGGAGCGAGCTCGGCGTCATTCCGAAGGAGGATGTCGCCAAGCTGTGGGAGAAGGCGTCGTTCAGCATAGACCGTATAAAGGAAATAGAGGAGCAGACGCATCACGATATCGTGGCTTTCACGCGTGCCGTCAGCGAGACGCTTGGCGAGGAGCGCAAGTGGGTGCATTATGGTCTGACGAGTACCGATGTGGTGGATACGGCCAACGGGTATCTCATCAAGCAGGCCAACGAGATATTGCTGAAAGATATCGAGGATTTCATCGAGATGCTGCGCCGGCAGGCACTTCGTTTCAAGGATACGCCCTGTATCGGACGCACGCACGGTATCCATGCCGATATTACCTGTTTCGGCCTCAAGTGGGTGCTGTGGCACGAGGAGATGATGCGGAATTTGGAGCGTTTCCGTGCGGCGGCCCGCAATATCGAGGTGGGCAAACTCAGCGGGGCGGTCGGTAATTTCGCCAACATTCCGCCTTTCATACAGGATTATGTATGCGAAAAGCTCGGTATCCAGAGTGCCAATATCTCCACGCAGGTCATCCAGCGCGACCGGCATGCCTACTACATGGCGACGCTCGCTGTCATTGCCGCTTCGCTCGAACAGATGGCGTTCGAGGTGCGGAACCTGCAGCGCACCGAGGTGCACGAAGTGGAGGAGGCCTTCGGTAAGGGTCAGAAGGGGTCGAGTGCCATGCCGCACAAGCGTAATCCCATCAGCAGCGAAAACATTACGGGGTGTGCACGCGTGATGCGCGGATACATGCTTACGTTCTATGAGAACGTGGCGCTGTGGCACGAGCGGGATATCTCCCATTCGGCTACCGAGCGCATCATCCTGCCCGACGCCACCATGCTGCTCGACTATATGCTGACGCGTTTCCGTGGCGTGCTCGAAAACCTGACGGTCTTTCCGGAGGTGATGCTGGAGAACATCTACCGCACGCGCGGCGTCATCTTCGCCCAGCGCGTCATGAACGCCCTTATCGGGAAGGGGCTTTCGCGCGAGGGAGCCTACGACATGGTGCAGCCCATCGCCATGCGGGCCATGGGCGAGCGGCGCGATTATCAGGAGTTACTGCACGAGAGCCCGGAGGTGATGAAGTATCTGACCGGCGAGGAGCTGGATGCATGTTTCACACTGGATTACTATATGAAGAATGTAGATTACATCTACCGCAGGGCGGGGATTAAAGAAGATTCAGAAGAAGAACGATAGCGATGAAAAAGAGGCTGGTTGTCGTCGGAACCCAGTGGGGGGACGAGGGAAAAGGAAAGATAACCGATTATTATGCCGGGAACGCCGATGTGGTGGTGCGTTATCAGGGCGGAAACAATGCCGGTCACACCATTACGTTCGACGGGCAGCGGTTCGCCTTGCAAAGCATACCGTCGGGTATATTCAATCCGCACATCAAGAATGTGATGGCCAACGGCATGGTGGTGAACCCGGTGAGCGTCGTCAGCGAGCTGGAGGCGCTGGAGGCGCGCGGTATCAGGGAGTATAATCTCTACATTTCCGACCGGGCTGCGGTCGTGATGCCTTACCATTCGGTGCTCGACGGGGCGATGGAATCCATGAAAGGAGGCAAGCTTATCGGGACGACCAAGAAGGGAATAGGCCCGGCGTATGCCGACAAGTACGAACGGACGGGCATCCGCATGGGCGACCTGCTCGATGCGGACTATTTCGCTGCGAGGCTGCGCGACGCGCTGGAGGAGAAAAACATGGAACTGCGCATGTTCGGATGCGAGCCCATGTCGTTCGACACGATTTATGCGCAGTACATGGAGCTTGCCGGCAGGCTTGGCAAATACATATGCGATACGTCCGTGCTGATAAACGAGGAGATAGAGAAAGGGTCGAAAATCCTTTTCGAAGGGGCTCAGGGCGTCATGCTCTGCATCGACCACGGAACCTACCCCTATGTGACCTCCTCCAGTCCTACGGCGTCGAGCGTTCCGCAGAATACGGGCATCGCTCCGCGGTATGTCGATAACGTATTGGGGGTCTGCAAGGCCTACACCACGCGGGTGGGCGAGGGTCCTTTCCCGACGGAGCTCGAAGGCGCCACGGCGGATTATATCCGCGAACGCGGACACGAATACGGTACCGTGACGGGGCGTCCGCGCAGGGTGGGCTGGCTCGACGCGGTAGTGCTCAACCATACCCGCCGGGTGAGCGGCATCGATTATCTGGCGCTCATGCTGTTTGACGTCCTTTCCGGGCTCGACACGGTGAAGATATGCGTCGCTTACGAGCTCGATGGAAAACGTATCGAGACCATGCCACCTACCATTCCGCAGTTCCAGCGCTGCAAGCCGGTCTATATCGAGCTGCCGGGCTGGAAAGAGGATATTTCCGGTATCAAGAGTTTCGGGGAGCTGCCGCAGGCGGCGCAGAATTATGTGCGTAAAATCGAGGAGCTGACGAAAATCAAGGTGGCCGTACTGTCCGTAGGGCCCGACCGGTTGCAGACCGTGCGGCTTTGCGATATATTTTAAATCTTCGCGGACACGCCGTGTCTTTGGAATCGTTTCCCGGCCGCCACGGCGGCCGGGAAACGTCGTTTTCGCCCATATCTTTCTGCTTTCGGCGGGATAACGGGTACGGCGGATGCTGGACGTCCGGCATCTTTCCGGCGGAACCCGCAGTGACGAGTCCGTTTTCGGAACGTTGTATCCGGCGATTGTCCGTTTGTTTTACGGGTTCCTCCGTCGTGTTCGGAAAACATTTCGTTCTTGGTGGCGTGATGTCCGGGGAGCATTCGGGAGTCTGGCGAAACGCAGCTCCTCTTGCGGAAAAGAAAGCATGGCAAAAGGTAGGTACTTGGGTATTGGTTCGTGGAGCAGGCTGCTGTTCCGCGCGGAAAGATAGCGGTACGGTATTTCTGTTCCCTGGCGTGGGCCGTACGTGCGGTATGATTCGTGCCGCGGTCTGTACGGGAGAGACCGGGGTTGCGGAATGGGATTTTTACGAAATAATTCCTATCTTTAGATAGTGTTTTAAAAAGCCTGTGTATGTGGAGAAAGAGAATGACGGTATGGTTTGTCCTGCTCCTTGCGGGAGGAGGGAGTCTGTTGGGCGGAGAGCCTGTACCGGAGGCCGACAGCATCGTACTCGGACTGATGCCGGTACTTCCCGTATCCGACAGAACGGATGCGGCCGGAGAGGAGGACGGATTTTATGTCTACTCCGAGCTCGGGTTTCGGTTGGTATGGGGCGGCATCGCGGTTTATCTGGATTTCGGAGTGGACAAACTCCGGCCCTATCTGATGGATGACCAGGGGAACCGCTTGGTGTTCGACAGCCTGCTCGAAGCGCTCAACTACCTTTCGGCACGGGGATGGGAACTGGCGGAGGTCTATCCGGAGGTAGATGACGGCGATTCCTCGGCATGCTATCTGATGAGGAAGAAGCTGTGCGATTTTACGCTGCAGGAGCGGGAAATTTACGATAGCTATGTCAGGAGGTGACGGGCCTGTCCGGAGACTTCCGGGGTGACCCGTCGCAGGATAAGCGGACAAGGATGCCGGGCAATTGCCCGGCATCCTTGTCCGCGTCCGTTCGGTAGACGGCCGCAGTATTTTCCGGTTATTCGGAAAGCCGGCAGACGGTCGTTTGACCGGCGTGTGCGAAATAGGTGTCGTATGCGACTACGATACTTGCCGCACCTCCCAGCAGGCAGCCTATTATCGCCCCTTTGATGAGCACTCGCTTGACGGTGAACTTGGTGCGGCTGAAAAGCCCTGCGGCCACTCCGCCGGTGATGGCACCGAAACCGAAGCCGATGATGAGGTCGCGCAGGCAAAAGAGCGTTGTCTTGAAGTAGAACCAGAAGCCGCGGGGCCTGGGGGTGTCGTGTGCTGCAGACAGAGCAGGTGCAGCGGCGGTATCGGCCGGAATGTATTCCCTGCACTCCGTGCCGACAGGGGTGTCCGTTGCGGGGGACTCTCCGTAACCGGTATCGGTAGTGGGGGTGGCAGATGTGGATGTGTCGGCATGTGCCGGTGTGCTGGATGAAAGCGCCAGAATGAGTACGGCGCAGAAAAGGTAAACGGCTTTCATGATGGCAATGGTTTTAAGGTTCGTGAGTCGTTTCTCAAATATAATGATAAAAAACGGATATATGATGCTGCTTATCGGTTCTTTGGATTGTAGAAAAGTGTAATTTGTCTCTGTTATTGGACGCTTTCGGTTGGCTTGGTTGCTGTGGTACGCGTATTTTGTGGAGACAATCGTTTATCGCAATGACGGGTTATGCGCCGTTCGCTGTCTTCGCTCGGAATATGAAGCGGTCATGTCGGTTGGGGTCGGCAATGAATGTGTTTTTTATCTCTCTCTTCTTTTCTGAGTTCGGCCGGGCCGATAAGGATGTGTCGTGTTCCGGTTTGTCGGTAGCAGTCTACAGTCCATGGTATGGGGTGGACCATCTTTTACCGACAGGATAAACAGTACCGACAATTCCGGAAACACAAACGGGGAAGCCCGAAGGGCTTCCCCGTTGTCATGATGACGACTTATGACTTACAATACCCTTTTGCCTCCGAGTATGAGCCCTGCGGTGAGGGAGGTGCCGTAAGCGTAGGGGATGAATTCGAGCGACGACACGGGCTGCGTAATCCAGAGGTTCGCCCGCTTCCCTTTGGTGATGCTGCCGTGCGATGCCTGCAATCCCATGGCGTAGGCGCCGTTCAAGGTGGCAGCGTTGAAAGCTTCCTGCGGATTCATGCGCAATTTGATGCAGGCGAGCGACACGATGAACTTCATGTTGCCCGAAGGGGACGAGCCAGGATTGAAGTCCGAGGCGATGGCCACGCCGAGTCCAGCATCAATCATCCTGCGGGCCGGCGGATAGTTCATGCCGAGGAAGAAGGCGGCTCCGGGCAGGATGGTCGGCATGGTCTGCGAACCGAGCAGCGCGGCGATTTCTTCTTCGCCTGTGAATTCGAGGTGGTCTACCGAGAGTGCACCGTGCGCTACGCCTACCTGGATGCCTCCCGATGCGGCGAGCTCGTTGGCGTGGATTTTCGGACGCATACCGTACTTCGCGCCGCATTCGAGCATGCGTGCGGTCTCCTCCGGAGTGAAGAAGCCGCGGTCGCAGAAGATGTCCACGAAATCGGCGAGTCCTTCGGCTGCCACGGCCGGTATCATCTCCCGGCAGATAAGGTCCACGTATTCGGTCTGTCGACCGATGTAGTCGCGTGCTACGGCATGGGCGCCGAGGAACGTGGCGCGGATGGTCATGGGCGATGCTTCGGCCATGCGGCGGATGACGCGCAGCATCTTCAGCTCGTCCTGCGTGGAGAGTCCGTAGCCGCTCTTGATTTCCGCCGCACCGGTTCCGGATTCCATCATTTGGTGCAGGCGCGGCATCGCCTCGTCGTAGAGTTCCTGTTCGGTGGCGGTGTGCAGCCGGTCTGCCGAGTTGAGGATGCCTCCGCCGCGGCGGGCGATTTCCTCGTAGGAGAGGCCGTTGATTTTGTCCACGAACTCTCCTTCGCGGCTTCCTGCATAGACGATGTGCGTATGCGAGTCGCAGAAGGCGGGCAGCACGACGCCTCCGCGGGCGTCTATCTCTTCGTCGGCCCTCCCTTCGGGCAGCTCTTCCATCCGTCCGTAGGATGCGATGAGGCCCTCTTCGGCGGTCAGGTAGGCGTTCTCCACGACCTCCAGCCGGGCCATATCGGCACCCGCGATGCGGTCGCGGCCGCTCTCGTCGATGCCGGCGAGTATCCCTATGTTTTTAATCGTCAGTTTCATCGGATGTTGTTTTGCGGGCCGGAGCCCGGTTGTTTATAAATCACCGCTTCCCGTCGTTTCGGCGGAAAGCGGCGACTTGTAAAGACTATGCTGCGGCGTTACATGCCCCTGACGAACTGTACCGAACTTTCGATGTGCGGGTACATGATTTCGTCGTTGGAGATGAACGGAACACGCTTGCGGTACTCGGCGAATATCGCTTCGATTGCGGGCGACGACTTGAGGGGACGGCGGAACTCCAGCGCCTGTGCGGCGTTGAAGAGTTCGATGGCGAGTACCCGTTCGGTGTTGTTCACCACGCGGTAGAGTTTGGTCGCCGCATTGGAGCCCATGCTCACATGGTCTTCCTGGCCCTGCGAGGAGGGGATGGAGTCGGCCGACGCCGGCATGCACAGCCCCTTGCTCTGGCTGACAATCGAGGCGGCCGTATACTGCGGAATCATGAAACCGCTGTTGAGGCCCGGATTGGCCACGAGGAACGAGGGCAGCCCGCGCGAACCGGAGATGAGCTTGTAGGTGCGGCGTTCGGAGATGTTGCCCAGCTCGGATACCGCGATGGCGAGGAAATCCATCGCCACGGCTATCGGCTGGCCGTGGAAGTTGCCGGCCGAGATGACGATGTCCTCGTCGGGGAATACCGTGGGGTTGTCCGTCACGCTGTTGATTTCCGTGGTGATGACGCTCTCCACGTAGTCAATGGTATCTTTCGATGCGCCGTGTACCTGCGGAATGCAGCGGAAGGAGTAGGGGTCTTGTACGTGCTCCTTGTGGCGCGCTATCAGTTCGCTGCCCTTGAGCAGCTCGCGGAAGACGCGTGCCGTTTCGAGCTGGCCGCGGTGGGCGCGTACCTTATGAACCGGTTCGTAGAAGGGTTCGATGCGGCCGTCGAAGGCGTCGAGCGACATGGCGCCGATTTTGTCGGCGCACTCGGACAGGCGGCGTGCGTTCACCACGCACCATACGCCGAACGCGCTCATGAACTGCGTGCCGTTCAGCAGTGCCAGCCCCTCTTTGGACTGGAGTTCGATGGGCTCCCAACCGAACTTTTTCAGCACTTCGGATGCCGGTACATCTTTCCCTTCGAATTCCACTGCACCCAGGCCGAGCAGCGGGAGCGACATGTGGGCGAGCGGAGCGAGGTCGCCCGATGCACCCAGCGACCCCTGCTGGTAGATGACGGGCAGGACGCCGTTGTTGAAGAAGTCGATGAGCCGTTCCACGGTCGCTACCTGTACGCCCGAATGACCGTAGGAGAGCGACTGGATTTTCAGCAGCAGAATCAGGCGGACGATTTCCGACGGAACTCGTTCGCCCGTTCCGCAGGCGTGCGACATGACGAGGTTTTTCTGGAGTTCGCCCAGACGTTTCTTGTCTACGGAGATGTTGCACAGCGAACCGAAACCGGTCGTTACGCCGTAAATCGGTGCTGCGTCCTTCTCTTCGGTCTTGCTGTCGAGATAGTCGCGGCAGCGTTGGATGCGCGTGCGCACATCGTCCGACAGTTCGAGCCTGTATCCTCCGCGGGCGATTTCGTAGGCCTGCTGCGGAGTGATGTGTGCGGATGAAATCTTATGCGTTTTCATTTGGTTGTCTTGTTACTGCTTCCTTCCGCGTGGGTCGCGGAAGGACTGCGTTATTGATTGTGTATGTGCCGTGTGCCGGCGATGACCGGCGGAGCCGGAAACCTTACAGGTTTTTCAGTGCCTCTTCCACTACCGTGTCGTCGGCGATGTTCGGCAGCGTGACCTTCAGGCCGGGGGTGCGTTCCATTTCGCGTTTGATGGCGAACATGGCGCCCTCGTTGCGGGCCCAGCTGCGGCGTGCGATGCCGTTGTTCACGTCCCAGAGCAGCATCTCCTCGATGTGGCGGCGCGAGTCGTCCGAGCCGTCGATGACCATGCCGAAGCCTCCGTTGACGACCTCGCCCCAGCCGACGCCGCCGCCGTTGTGGAGCGATACCCAGGTCGCTCCGCGGAACGAGTCGCCGATGACGTTCTGTACGGCCATGTCCGCCGTGTAGGAGGAGCCGTCGTAGATGTTGGAGGTTTCGCGGTAGGGCGAGTCGGTGCCCGACACGTCGTGGTGGTCGCGGCCCAATACGACCGGGGCGCTGATTTCGCCGCGGGCGATGGCCTCGTTCATGGCCAGGGCGATTTTCGTGCGGCCTTCGGCGTCGGCATAGAGGATGCGTGCCTGCGAACCCACGACGAGTTTGTTTTCGCCAGCCTTGCTTATCCAGAGGATGTTGTCGTCCAGCTGGCCCTGAATCTCCTTTGGAGCGGTCTTGCGTATTTCCCGCATGACTTCCAGCGCGATGCGGTCGGTCGTCGCGAGGTCTTCCGGCCTGCCCGACGTACATACCCAGCGGAACGGGCCGAAGCCGTAGTCGAAGAACATCGGGCCCATGATGTCCTGTACGTAGGAGGGATAGCGGAAACGCTTGCCGTCCGGCGCCATGCAGTCGGCACCGGCGCGGGAGGCTTCGAGCAGGAAGGCGTTGCCGTAGTCGAAGAAGTACATGCCTTTGGCCGTCAGCTTGTTGATGGCGGCCACCTGCCTGCGCAGCGACTCCTGTACGCGTTTATGGAACTCTTCGGGCTGTTCGGCCATCATCCGGTTCGACTCTTCGTAGGTGAGCCCTGCGGGGTAGTAGCCGCCCGCCCACGGGTTGTGGAGCGAGGTCTGGTCGGAGCCCAGGTCTACGTCGATGCCTTCCGCGGCGAGACGTTCCCACAGGTCGACGATGTTGCCCTGGTAGGCGAGCGATACGGCCTCTTTCTGCTCCCGTGCCTTGCGGATGCGGGGGATGAGCTCGTCTAGCGAAGTGTGCACCTCGTCTACCCAGCCTTGCGAATGGCGCGTATGCACGGCCTTCGGGTTGATTTCGGCGATGACGCTCACCACGCCGGAGATGACGCCCGCTTTGGGCTGGGCGCCCGACATGCCGCCCAGACCCGACGATACGAAGAGCATCCCGGGAATCTCGCCGCCGCCGCGCTTCTGGAGCTGCTTGCGTGCGGCGTTGAGCACGGTAATGGTCGTACCGTGCACGATGCCCTGCGGGCCGATGTACATGTACGAGCCGGCCGTCATCTGACCGTACTGCGTGACGCCCATCGCATTGTAGCGCTCCCAGTCGTCCTGCTTGGAGTAGTTGGGAATCATCATGCCGTTGGTGACGATGACCCGCGGCGCATCCTTGTGCGAGGGGAACAGCCCCATCGGGTGGCCGGAGTACATGACGAGCGTCTGCTCATCGGTCATTTCCGAGAGGTATTTCATGGCGAGGCGGTACTGCGCCCAATTCTGGAATACGGCACCGTTTCCTCCGTAGGTTATCAGTTCGTGCGGATGCTGCGCCACCGCCTTGTCGAGGTTGTTGTTAATCATCAGCATGATGGCGGCTGCCTGCCGGCTGCGGGCGGGGTACTCGTCTATCGGCCGCGCGTACATTTCGTAGTCGGGCCGCAGGCGGTACATGTAAATCCGGCCGTAGCGTTTCAGTTCGTCGGCGAATTCGGCGGCCAGTTCCTTGTGGTGTTTGGCCGGGAAGTAGCGCAGTGCGTTCTTTATGGCGAGTTTCTTCTCTTCCGGAGTGAGTATGTCCTTCCGTTTGGGCGCATGGTTGATGGCCGCGTCGTAAGGTTTCGGTGCAGGCAGGACATCCGGAATACCGGCCCTGATGTCGTCCTGGAATTCTTTTAACGTCATGGGTGTTTCTGTTTTTGGAATCTGCGGCGGGATAACGGTGCACCCCGCCGCAGGCGGTTTGTCAATCTATTTTCTCGTGTACTATCTCCAGCACCTCTTTTTCGAGTTTTTCGGCCTCGCGTGCGATGCGTTCCGCTTCTCCGATGAGTTCTTCCGCAACGCTGCGGTCTTTGAGCCCGGCGGCGTTGATTTTCACGTTGAGCATGGCGCCGAGTACGGCCGAGCGGGCCATCAGGGCACCGACGCCGGCGTCGGATACCGAATTGGGATTGCCCTGGGCGGCCATTGCCTTGACGATTTCAAAGACTTTGACCGAGGCTTTCATTGTCCGCAGGGGTACCTGTGTCGCGTAGAGCGTGGCCTCCTGAAGGGCTTTGGAGCGGGCGGCCTTTTCGGCATCGGTTCCCTTGGGCATGGCGAAGACGTCCATGATGCGGTTGAACGCTTCGGTGTCTTCATCCACGAGCATGAGCAGTTCGCTCATGAGCGCCTGCCCCTTGTCGGCCCAGTCGGAGAACTCCTCCCAGCGGGCGTCCCACCCGGCCTTGTGCGAGGAGAGGTTGGCGACCATGGTGCCCAGCGCGGCGCCCAGCGCACCGGCGTATGCCGAGATGGAGCCGCCGCCCGGTGCGGGCGATTCGCTTGCGGTCTCTTCGGCGAAGCCCTTACAGGTCAGGTCTATCAGCCGGTTTTTCTTGTTCTCCGCTTCGAGCAGGTATTCGATGACTTTCTCTTCGGGTTTGAAGGGTGCCAGGTCGCTCAGTCCCATGCTGTGGATGGCGATTTTGAGCAGCTCGCTTTCCGATACGCCCGTCGAGCGCTGCTGTTTGCGCAGGAAATATTTGCCCGCCTCGATGAGGGAGTTCCTCGGTACGAGGCCGACGATTTCCGTTCCTGTCACCCGGACGCCGCGGGCTGCCGCAGCGCGGCACACTTCGTCGAACGCCACATGGAGCGGGGTCTGTTTGATGTCGGTGATGTTCATCGAAACCTGGGCCACGCCGTATTCGGGAATGAACCAGCCGATGGCCTTCGTGCCCTTGAGCGTGCCGGGTATCATAATCGTGTTGCCTTCGGCATCCTTCAGCGGCTTCCCTACGGGCGAACCGCCTTCGCGCATCGGCCGGCCCTTCTCGCGCACGTCGTATGCGATGGCGTTGGCACGGCGGGTGGAGGTGGTGTTGAGGTTGAAGTTCACGGCGATGAGGAAGTCGCGTGCGCCCACGACCGTCGCACCGCTGCGGGCCGCCTGCTCGGTGTATTTGCCGGGGCCGAAGTCGGGCGCTTCGTTCGGGTCGGAAATTCGCTTCTCCAACCCTTCGTATTCGCCCTTGCGGCATACGGCGAGGTTGCGCCTTTCGGGGCGCTGCGCCGCCGCTTCGTAATTATAGGTCGGGATGCCGAGTTCGTCGTATATCCGTTTGGCCAGCGTGCGGGCTATTTCGGCGCACTCTTCGAGGGTGATGCCCGCCACCGGAATAATCGGCAGCACGTCCGTCGCCCCGATGCGCGGGTGCGCTCCCTTGTGATGACGCATGTCGATGACCTCCGAAGCCTTCTTCACGCCGCGGAAAGCCGCCTCGGCCACCGCTTCGGGTTCGCCCACGAAAGTCACCACCGTCCGGTTGGTCGCCTGGCCGGGGTCTACGTCCAGCAATTTGATGCCCTCCACGGAGGTGATGGCGTCGGTTATCTCCTTGATGATACCCATGTCGCGCCCCTCGCTGAAGTTGGGGACACATTCCACAAGCCGTTTGTTCATGATGTCAGTTCGTTATTTGTTTTTAAATATTGGTTTCAATCCGCCTCCAAATTTAACGGTTTTATTTTAAACCCTAAATATAAAAGGTGTTATAAAATCACATTTTTCAGGGAGGAGGCACAGTAACAGCAGATGGCCGTATTATGAAAAGTACAGACGGGTAATTTATTGATGTGCGGGTCTTAACTGTGGTTTGTGCTTTAGCGGCATCTTTCTTTTGTCGGTAATGTTATTTTGCTTATCATTGTTTAGTCTGAAGGAACCGGGGATTGTAGAAAAATCACATGAACTTGTATGTTGTCTTTTTGTATTGTGGGGCGCAGTTGTGTAAAATGAATTGTTGCCCTATATCGAAATACCGATGGAGCATCATCCGGAAGAGCAATCGTTCTCTTTCCGATTTCCGGGTGGTTTCCCGATAGATTATGTAGCGTGGTTGTCTTATCGGCGGTATGGTGTGGAACACATGACGCCGGCTCTTTTTTCAAATTATAGAGAAACAATGAATTAAAAACAGTGCGTTATGGGAACGAGACGAAATCGGTGTTTGTTGTGGGCGATGCTGTACGCGGCGCCGCTCGTTGCGGGTTGCGACAAGCGGCCGGCACCGCAGGAGGAAGAGGGCGGAAAGGGAGAACATGTCGATTATGTTTGCACATCCTGTTATCGTTATGTGAACGGGACATCCGAGCCTGTAACCGTGGAATTTCATTCCGCGCAGTACGACCTGACGCCCCCGCCTGTAGAGGAGGCCTTTACGGTTGCCGTTGGCGGACGTCATGAAGTTAGTTTTGCCGGATTCGGCCTCTTTCCCGGGCCCTTCTGCCTCGGTGATGATACGTGGGTGAAGGTGTCGCAGGGGGAGCGGGAGTTCGTGCAGCGGGCGGGGGATGAGTCGGCTTTTCTGCTCGATTCGACCGCATATGAACGGCTCGAAGGAGACCGCCTTACCCGCGTGTACGAGTATCGTTTCACGGACGATGATTTTGCAGGGGCGGAAATCATCGATTGACAAGTAAGCGTCCGATTGGAGAAGCGCCGGCGGTGCGGAAGTTATTTGGTCAGCAGATAACCGAATACTTCCGCGCTGAGGTGTGCGAGGCTTTCGGCGGGGCGGGTGAAGGCTTCGTGCCGCGGAACGCGGTCGGTCAGGGCGAAGAGAGCCGATATGCCTGCCGGAGCGAGGATGTCGGCGGTCATATCCTCTCCGCGCGAACCGCACAGGACGATGGTCGGTATGCCGTGGGCATGTGCGAACGAGGCTATATGGCCGGCTACCTTGCCGTGGAGACTCTGGCTGTCGAACCGCCCCTCGCCGGTGACTGCGAGCGCAGCCTTGCGTATGGCCGCGTCGGTACCGGTCAGCGCGGCAATGGAGGCCGCACCGGGGATGAAGTCGGCTCCGCAGAAAGTTTTCAGCGCCCAGGCGATGCCGCCCGCAGCACCGCTTCCGGCTACCGCGCGGCAGTCGTGCCCGGTCGCCGCTGCGGCTTTCGCGGCGAAGTGTTCCGCTCCCGCTTCGAGTAGGGCGACCGCAGCCGCGTCGGCCCCTTTCTGCGGCGCGAAAACAGCCGCAGCTCCCTTCGGACCCGTCAGCGGATTGTCCACGTCGCACAATACCTTGAACCGGCACCCTTGCGTAAGGTGGTAGAGGGGGGCCGTGTCGATGGCATCGAACCGTATCAGGTCGCCGCCGGCGGGGTAATCGATAAGGCGGTTCTGTCCGTCGAGAAAACGGCATCCCAGCGCGGCGAGCATGCCCGCGCCGCAGTCGCTCGTCGCCGTACCGCCCACCGCGGCAATTAGCTCCGTACAGCCTGCCTCGATAGCTTCGCGCATGACTTTTCCCACTCCGTAGGAAGTCGTCCGGAGAGGGTTGCGTTCCCCTCTGTCCAGCCGGTAAAGCCCGACGGCGGAGGCGGCCTCCACGGCAGCGTACTTTCCGCTGTTGCCCGGGAGTACGGCATAGGCCGACTGCACGGGGCGCATCAGCGCATCGAAAGTCTCCACCGGATGGTATTCTCCTTCGTCCCCGGCCAGAATGCCGAGGCTCCCTTCGCCTCCGTCGGCCATGGGTTTCAGTACGAGGCGCACGTCGGTGCGGCCTGCGCGGCGGGCCGCACGGTCTATCCCGTCGGCAATGGCTCCGGCTGCTTCGGCTGCCGTCAGCGTGCCTTTGAATTTGTCGGGTGCTATGACTATCTCCATTTCTCGTGCGTCGGTCCTTTGGAACCGTTTACAGGACTTGCAGCTCAAAAGTAACGAAAAAAACGCATGGCCGGTTCGTCCGCACCGCGTTGCGGCCAATTGCCGGGTCGCCGGAGGCAGCCGCTTGCGGTTTTCATGGAATATATTCGTATATTTGCTCACCTTACGGAAAGGTGCCGTAAGGTGAGGCGTGCGCACTGAACTAAATTTAAATCATATGGAGGAAAATCAACAGAACTACTCTTTGCCCGACAATGCCTACACCGAGCTGAAGCCGGGCGAATCGTACAAACCCATCCTGCCCGCCGGCTCGAAGCCGAAGGAGGTTACCCCCTATTCGGTTACGATGGGGCTCATCATGGCCATCCTCTTCTCGGCGGCTGCGGCTTATCTCGGTCTGAAAGTGGGGCAGGTGTTCGAGGCGGCCATACCGATAGCGATTATCGCCGTCGGCGTGGGCAACATCTTCGGAAAGAAGAACACGCTCGGACAGAACACCATTATCCAGTCCATCGGCGCAAGCTCCGGGGTTATCGTCGCCGGAGCTATTTTTACGCTTCCGGCACTTTATATTCTGGGGCTGGAGGCGCAGTTCTATCAGATTTTCCTTTCGTCGCTTTTCGGCGGCCTGCTCGGTATCCTGCTCATTATACCGTTCAGGAAATATTTCGTCAAGGACATGCACGGAAAGCTGCCTTTCCCGGAAGCCACCGCGACTACCGAGGTGCTTGTGTCGGGCGAGAAGAAGGGCAATCAGGCCAAGGTGTTGGCTGTCAGCGGGCTCGTGGGCGGTCTGTATGACTTCATCGCGAGCAGCGTAGGGCTCTGGACGGAGACCATCTCGACGCGGGTACTCACCTGGGGCGAAATGATAGCCGATAAGTTCAAGGTGGTGTTCAAGGTGAATACGGGCGCGGCGGTGCTCGGCCTCGGTTATATCGTGGGGCTGAAATATGCCGCGTTCATCTGCGCCGGTTCGTTCACCGTCTGGTTCGTGCTCATCCCGCTCATCAGCTACTTCGCACCCGGCATGACGTTGCCCGTAGGCGAGGGTATTCTGCAGACGGTGGGGAACATGACGCCCGAGGAGCTCTTCTTCAACTACGGCCGTCCGCTCGGTATCGGCGGTATCGCCATGGCCGGTATCATCGGCATCATCAAATCCTCGAAAATCATCCGTCAGGCGCTGGGGCTTGCCGTTAAAGAGCTCAAAGGTAAAAAGAATGTGGAAACGCGCGAGCGGACCGAACGCGACCTGCCCATGAAGACCATCCTGTCGGTGCTGATTGCCGTACTTGTGGCGGTGCTCTTCTTCTTCCAGTTCGGTGTATTGCACAACTGGCTCTTCACGGTCATTTCGCTGCTGCTGGTCTTTATCATCTCGTTCCTCTTTACGACGGTGGCGGCCAATGCCATCGCCATCGTGGGGTCCAACCCGGTGTCGGGCATGACGCTGATGACGCTCATCCTCACCTCGCTCGTGCTCGTGAGCGCGGGGTTGAGCGGAACGAGCGGCATGACGGCGGCCATGATAATCGGCGGCGTGGTGTGCACGGCGCTCTCCATGGCCGGCGGCTTCATTACCGACCTCAAGATAGGCTACTGGATAGGGGTGACGCCCGCCCGGCAGGAGAAGTGGAAATTCCTCGGTGCGGCCGTATCGGCGGCTACGGTGGCCGGTGTCATGATGCTGCTTAACAAGACTTATGGTTTCGGCCCGGACAGCCAGCTCGTCGCACCGCAGGCGAATGCCATGGCGGCGGTCATCAAACCGCTGATGGAAGGCGGCGCCACGCCGTGGATGCTCTATTTCGCAGGTGCGGTATTCGCGCTGATACTTACCATGATAGGCGTTCCGGCACTGGCGTTTGCGCTCGGCATGTTCATCCCGCTCGACCTCAATACGCCGCTCCTGATAGGCGGGCTTATCAGTTGGTTCGTTTCGACACGCAGCAAGGATGCTGCGCTCAACAAAGCCCGCAAGGACCGTGGAACGCTTATCGCATCGGGTCTGATTGCCGGCGGAGCGCTCATGGGTGTCGTCAGCGCCATTCTCAAATACCTGAACGTAGACTTGATGCTTACCTCGTGGTATGGTACGACCGGTTCCGAAGTGGTAGCCATCCTCGTCTATGTCGCGCTGATTACCTATGTCGTATGGGATTCCAAGCGGGCCAAGCCGGAAGTTTCGGAATAAATACGTAAATTTGCATACGGACGTCGGCGTATTCGTGCGGTAGGGTTGCCGCACGAATACGCTGCGTCAAGGAAAACAGTATAACCAAAAAAGATGCATATGGAATTGCTTGAAAGATTCCTGAAATACGTCGGCTTCGATACGCAGAGCGACGAGAACAGTACGACTTTCCCTTCGACCGAGAAGCAGAAGGTGCTGCTCGCCTGTCTGGCCGAGGAGATGAAGGCGCTCGGCCTGCAGGAGGTGGAGATGGACCGTTACGGCTATGTCATGGGGACGATTCCTGCGACGCCGGGTTATGAGGACCGGCCGGTGATAGGGTTCATATCCCATGTGGATACGAGTCCCGACATGAGCGGCAAGGATGTGAAGCCGCAGATTATCGAACATTACGACGGCGGGGATATCCGGCTGAACGATGCCGTGACGATGACCGTGGCCGAATTTCCGGAGCTTCCGCTCTTCAAGGGGCAGACGCTCATCGCCACGGACGGGACGACGCTGCTCGGTGCCGACGACAAGGCGGGAGTGGCCGAAATCATGACCGCTGCCGAATACCTTATGTCGCATCCGGAGGTGAAGCACGGGAAGATACGCATCGGTTTCACGCCCGACGAGGAGATAGGACGCGGGGTGGACTATTTCGACGTGACGCGGTTCGGTGCGCAGTATGCCTACACCGTGGACGGCGGTTACGAAGGCGAGCTGGAGTACGAAAACTTCAACGCCGCTTCGGCCCGTTTCGAGGTGCAGGGGAAGAACATCCATCCCGGTTCGGCGAAAGACAAGATGCTGAACGCCCTGCAGGTGGTGTGCGAGATAAACGCCATGCTTCCGCCCGTACAGCGTCCCGAACATACCGAAGGGTACGAGGGTTTTTACCATCTGGTGGGCATCGGCGGCAGTGTGGAGGCGGCCGAATCGAGCTACATCATTCGCGACCACGACCGGGCGAAATTCGAACGCAAAAAGGCTTTCGCGCAGGAGGTGGCCGATTTCCTGAATCGCAAGTACGGCGAGGGAACGGTGAAGCTGACGCTGAAGGACCAGTATTACAACATGCGCGAGATGGTGGAGCCGCATCCGCAGGTAATCGCCAAGGCCGAGCAGGCCATGCGTATGGCCGGTGTGGAACCGTTGGTGAAGCCCATCCGCGGCGGTACGGACGGTTCGCGTCTCTCCTACATGGGGCTTCCTTGTCCGAACCTGTTCACGGGCGGTATGAACTTCCACGGCAAATACGAGTATGCATCGCTCGACACGATGAAGAAAGCCATGCAGACCATCATCAACCTGGCCGGCCTCTGGGCCGAATAGGATGGCCGTGCGGTGGTTGCGGAACGGCAGGCATGTACGATTTATTTACCAATCAATAAAAAACAACAGACTATCGGAATGAAGAGATTTTTTGTGACGGCGGCCGCCCTGTTGGCGGCTTTCAGCCTCGGTGCCCAGACGCCCGACAAGGAGGAGGTGAAGACTCCCTATGAGTTTACGGCGGTGAAGGATATCCCCGCTACTTCCGTCAAAGACCAGTACAGCAGCGGTACCTGCTGGAGTTTTGCCGGCATCGCTTTTCTGGAGAGCGAACTGCTCCGTACCGGCAAAGGTGATTACGACCTTTCGGAGATGTGGATAGCGCGCCATGCCTATCTCGACAAGGCCAAGAAGTACACCCGCATGCACGGCAAGGCCGAATTTTCGCAGGGCGGTGCGACGCACGACGTATTCAACGTGATACGCGAATACGGCATTGTGCCCGACGAAGTCTATACGGGCTTGCAGTACGGTACCGACAACCACCAGCACAGCGAGGTGGAGGCTGTCCTCAAAGGATATATGAAGGGCGTAGTGGCCAATCCGAACGGAAAACTTACCCCCGTATGGGCCGACGGGCTCGACGGTATTCTCGATGCCTATTTCGGGGAGCTGCCCGAAACGTTCGTTTACAACGGCAAGGAGTACACGCCTCAGAGTTTTGCTGAGGAGCTGGGCCTGAATATGGACGATTACGTTTCGTTCACTTCGTTCACCCACCATCCTTTCTATACGCAGTTCGCGATGGAGGTGCCCGACAACTGGGCCTGGGGCTTGTCGTGGAATGTGCCTCTCGATGAGTTCATGGCGATTATCGACAATTCGCTGGAGAACGGCTATACGGTCGATTGGGCTGCGGATGTCAGCGAACCCGGTTTCCAGTATTCCAAAGGCTTTGCAGTGATTCCCGCCGGTGTAGGCGAAGATGCCCAGAACACCGAGTGGTCGAAGTGGGAGACCATGTCGGCCAATAGCCGCAGGAACATGATTGCCAATGCGACGGAGCCCATCAAGGAGATGGAAATCACACAGGAGCTCCGCCAGCAGGGATACGATAACTACGAGACGACCGACGACCACGGCATGCTCATTACCGGTCTTTACAAGGACCAGAACGGCAACACTTTCTACAAGGTGAAGAATTCGTGGAATACGGACAACATTTACGACGGTTATTTCTTCGCTTCCGCACCTTTCGTGGCGTACAAGACGCTCAACATCGTGGTACATAAGGATGCCGTACCGAAGGATATCCGGAAGAAGCTCGGTATCAAGTAGGTTTGCTGCGGACTTCGTGCCGCATGAATGCGCCATCCCCGGAACAATGGCTCCGGGGATGGTTGTTTTTTGTACCGGGAGAACCGACGGGCGCATGTGACCCGTATCGGGAGCGTGGGCGGGCGGAATCAAGAGTGCGTTCGCCCGTCAAAAGCTCACGTAGGTTGCGACATGGTAGTATTCGTATCCGTATGGTTCGGCGGTGTGCCGGACGAGTATCATCGTATCGGCCGACATCTCTTCCACCCGATAGGTGCGCTCGTCTCCGGCCTCGGTGTAGTGGATTGTCAGCGTCGTCTCTTCGGACGGTATTTCCATCGAACTGCCGAAACGGAGGTAGTTTCCTCACCGTTGGAATATTCGCCGGGCGGTGTAGTACCGGTATGGTCGTCGCGGAACAGATAGGTGGCGTCGAAATCGTCTGCCTTGTCGCTCCATTCCTCCAAATAATCTCCGCTTCGTTCGTAACCCTGCTCCGTTATCAATTGCCAGGCGGTATCGGTGAGGACGTTCTCGTCGTTGCTGTCGCCGGTCGGAGCCAGGGCTTTTCCGCGTACTGGAAAAAGCGGTCGAAGTCCGAGGTGATGGGCGGGGCAGACCGAAAAGAGAGAATATTCCGCGCTGTGTCCCGGAAGCGGACAGGGAAAGGTAAATTGCCCTGTCCGGCGCGTCTCTTAGAACACGCAGGCGAATCCGGCTCCGTAGTAGCCGTATCCGACGGCCGGGGCGAACATCATGCTCGTCCGTCTCGTCGTTTTCTCCTTTTTACCGTAAATCCACCGGTCGAATACGGGCAGCAGGAGGTAGGCGATTTCGACACTGGCGATGCCGATGCCCGCACCCGTGACGACGTCGCTCAGCCAGTGGCGCCTGTTGAGTATGCGCATGACACCTGTCGCCGTGGCGGCCGCGTAGCCTGCGATGCCTATCCACGGCGATACGCTTTTGTATTCGCGGAACAGCAGATGTGCGCCCGTGAAGGCGGTTGCAGTGTGTCCGGAGGGGAAGGAGTTCCATGCCGAACCGTCGGGGCGCTGGACGGGGATGGCGAATTTCATGGTATTGACGATGGCGGCCATGACGAGGTACGAAGTGGCAGCCACGATGGTTTTTTCCAAAAAGTTGTGCTCGGTCTTTATCCATGAGAGGCCGAAGTAGGCGGCTACGGGGGCGTATTGCAGGTAGTCGTCCACATGCGTCCGGCCCGGAAAGGCCCGGAATGCGGCGGATTTGACTTCGGCATTGGCTTTTTGCAGGAGTGGGTTGCATTGCGCTACGACGCCGTAGGTGATGAAACCGGCCGGAATGATGAACCGGGCGCCGGTGGAGTGCCAGAAGTCGCGGCGGGGCCGGACGCTCTCCGGCATCCGCAGCGGGTTGCGGAGGGCGGGCGTATAGTCGGGAACTTCGAGACCGTATAGAGGCTGTGCAGCAGCGGGTAACAGAGGAGTGGCAGTCGAGATGCGGAGACTGTCGTTCGGAACGGAACATGCGGTGCCGGAGCGCTGTGCGAATGTCTGGCTGCCGGGCAGGACGGCACCCGCCTTTCCGCCGGTGACGGTCAGGAGGGCAAACAAAAGGGGAATTATCCGTGTCATTGCGGTACGAAATCGTTTGGAGTTCCAAATATAGATATTTTGGAAGAATATATAGACAGGCACGGAAATTCGCGGTTCTGCATACGGTGTGCGAACCCGCGGCTCTTCCCGACGGCGGGAGCTGTCTTGTCCGGCTGCCGGGCGGGTATCGGTGGAAACGGCGTATCCGGCTGTTTGTCGGGTGGTAGGAGCTTACGGCGAGAGGGCCGTGGAATGGCCTCCCAAGAAAGAAAACGGCCATGATTCGCATTGACAATCAAAGCAAATCATGGCCGTGTACCCGGAGCGGGAATCGAACCCGCACGGACATCGCTGCCCACGGGATTTTAAGTCCCGCGTGTCTACCTATTCCACCATCCGGGCCTTTCCGGTAAAACCGTGCAAATATAGCAAATATTCGATGAAAACCGAAGGAGGCGGCCGAAGTCGATGGGCTTCCTGTGTGGCGGTTCGGCCGGAACGAAGCGATTCCGGAGAAAAGACCGGCCGGGGACGGCTCCCTTCGGTCCGGAGCAGCCCTTCGGGGAGAGCAAAAGCAGTGATTTTCCGATGCTCCGCATTTCGTGTTCCGGCGGATAAAGCGTATCTTTACCGCAGTTTGGATGCACGGTTTCATGCCGTTCCGCATCCCTTACCCAATGTCGAACTGTATGTAAATCGTTTTGCGCATGAATCTTTTTCTACAACTCTCCAAGCCGAATGTGGATATTCCCGAGGACAGCGAAGTGCTCGGCAAATTCGAGAACTGGCTTCACCGCATTCTCCAGATGAGCTGGGACGACCTGCTGCACGAGGCCGTCAAGCTCGGAGGAAAGCTGGTCGCTGCGGTACTTATCTATATCGTGGGGCGCTGGCTCATCCGAAAGGCCGACGGACTCCTGAACCGCATATTCGAGAAACGCGGGCTGGACCCCTCGCTCAATTCCTTTATCCGGAGTATCCTGCGGATAGTGGTCTGGGTATTCCTCGTCATGATAATCGTGGGGGTGCTCGGCATAAGGACGACGTCGTTCCTGGCGATACTCGCTTCGGCCGGTTTTGCCGTCGGCATGGCATTGAGCGGAACGCTCCAGAACTTTGCGGGCGGGGTGCTTATCCTGCTGCTCAAACCTTTCCGCACGGGCGACTATATCGTGTCGCAGGGTGTCGAGGGTACCGTGAAGGCCATCAATCTCTTCAATACGGTGCTGATAACTCCGGACAACAAGACCATCATCATTCCCAACGGCGGCATGTCTTCCAGCATCGTGAACAACGTGACCGAATCCGGTACGCGCCGCATCGAATGGACGTTCGGCATTTCGTACGGCGACAGTTACGACGAAGCGCGCAAGGTGTTGGCCGGCTTGATAGAGGCCGATTCCAGAATACAGCGTTCGCCCGAGTATCTCATTGCACTGAGCAATCTGGCCGACAGTTCCGTACAGATAGTCGTGAGGGCATGGACGGACACTTCCGAGTACTGGAACGTCTATTACGACATGAATGAGAAGGTTTACAAAACCTTCCCCGAACACGGACTGACCATACCTTTCAACCAGTTGGATGTGAACCTGACTTCGGCGGCGACGTCCGGAGCCGTACTCCGACAGGAGACCGAACGGGACGGGGCTCGGGAGCAGTAGATATCCGGGACGGCCTGTTGGGCCGGCCGTCCGCCCCGCTCCGGTCTGCTGGTGTCCGGTATCCGGGCGGCGTGCCTGTACGTTCGTCCGGGCGGTTTTGCGATTGCTGATGTTATGATAGATATCAAAGCCAAGATACACGATAAGTTTTCGGTGGAGTTCAAGGTGGGCTTCGTGGCGGATGGGGAGCGCGGTAACGATTTTGCCATCAATACGTGGATATTCCTCCCGAACAGCCTCGACATCAATCCGGCCACGTACGGGAAGGAGGATTTCTACCGCGACGTGAAATCCAACGTGCGCTTCATCACGCCCATTTTTCCACTGGGAGAGATAGCCGGGGGGGCCGCGGTGCCGCTGGAACATATCCGCCGGGCGCTTTCCGGTCTGGCTGCCGACCCTTCGCGCGAACATGTGGCGGATTACGAGTACCATATCAAGATGTTCTCCGCCATCGTCAAGAGTGCCATGCGCGAGGCGGTGTATGCCGTAGAGGAGTGCGGGACGGCTTCCGTCGCGGAGGAGTTGTGCCGGAAATTCGTAGCCGACGCGAGGAGGACGGTGGACGCTTACCGGGAGGCCGCGCGTATCATCGATGTACCTCAGGTCGGTGTCGACCTGAAGCACCTGTACGATTTCGGTGACGAATACATGAGTCGCCTGACAGAGAGCTTTTCGTTTCGGCTTTTGCAGTCTCTCGGACGGTTCCGCGGCGACGAGGGGGCGGGTACCGCTTCGGCAGCCGTGGAGGAGCTTATCCGCGAGGAGGCGGATTACAAGAGGGCACGGGGATATGCGGCGGTCGCTCCGGACGACCCGCAGGGGAACCGTCGGCTCGTGTATCGCCACAACGTGCTGAAGAAGTACATCAGCAGCGACCTCTATATCAAACTCGACAAGAAACAGGACGGGAAGACCGTCCGTCAGATTTATTACAGCATCGCCGCCGGTATCGCCATGGTGTTCGCTACGGTCGTGGCCTTCGCATTCCAGCGCCGGTTCGGTAACTTTTCCGGTCCCCTTTTCGTGGCACTCGTCGTGAGCTATATGCTCAAGGACAGAATCAAGGAGCTCGCCCGCTACTATTTCGCGCACCGGCTCGGACGCAAATATTTCGACCACAAGGCCGACATCAACATCAAGGAACAGCCGATAGGGTGGCTCAAGGAGGGGATGGATTTCATCAGCGACGGGAAGGTGCCCCCGGAAGTGATGGAGATGCGCGGCCGGACGCCGCTGCTCGAGGCGGAGAACCGGATATTTGACGAGAAGATAATCCTCTACCGCAAGCTGGTCTATATCAACGGGCAGGAGCTCGCCAAGTATGACGAGTACAGGCTTTCGGGCATCAACGACATCCTACGGCTCCATTTCGGCCGTTTCACGCTGAAAATGGACGACCCGCAGACTCCGCTGCGCCGCCTGCGCGACGACGGCAGCGTGGAGGTCATCTACACCGACAGGATATACTACATCAATTTCGTCATGCAGTTTCGTTACGGTGCCGGCTCCGAGTACAAGCGTTTCCGCCTGGTGGTGACGCGCAACGGCATTCTTTCCATCGAAGAGATGAACTGACGTTTATTTTGTTCGTGAATGTGATTGTTCTATATTTGTGAGGCTAAAAATTTTTAATTAAAACAATGACCGATATGGAACTGAAAGATATCCTTGCGATTTCCGGCCAGCCGGGACTTTTCCGTTACGTGGCCCGCAGCAGCAATGGTGTCATCGTGGAATCGCTGGCCGACGGCAGGCGAATGAACTCTTCGGGAACGGCCAAGATAAGCGCATTGGCCGAGATAGCCATCTACACCGAAACCGAAGAGCTGCCCCTTTGGCAGGTGTTTGAGAAATTCTACGCCTATACGGACGGAAAGCCGACGATAGATGCCAAATCGGATGCGGTGCTGTTGAAAAAGACTTTCGGCGAGGTTGTGCCCGATTACGACCGCGACCGGGTGCATGTGTCCGACATGAAGAAGGTCGTGTCGTGGTTCAATCTGCTCGTAGGGGCGGGCATGACCGATTTCCGCCTCGAAAAGGAGGACGGTACGGAGACAGACGGAGAGAAAGACGAAGCTGCTGCCGAATAGGACAAGCGGGGTGGAAAGGGCTGGGCAAAAGCCTTTCCGTAACGGATTTGCAGTGCGCGGGCCGGAGCCTGCGCATTCTTTTTATGGGACGCTCCGGGCAGGACGCCCGGACATGCGGTTGCGGGATGTCTGTGACCGCTTTTTCGGCACTTCGTTTTTTGCGTCCTGCACCGTGTTCTTCATGCCATGTTCTGTCGGCTGTGCCGGGCGGGAGTAGGGGCGCTCTTTTCTGTTCCGGATGCGGGCGGTGTCGTAGGCCGTCTGGTCGTAACCACCGGTCGGTATGCCGGGGCGTTGATGCGATTTTGGCCGTATGCGGTGGCTCCCGCCCTGTCCGGACGGTGACGGAATAGGATGCGGACGGATAACATCGTTGCAGGTAATTGCTTATCTTGCGGCGAAATAGGATTGGATGTATGGAGACGGAGATGATAAGGGCTGCCGGGGCGCAGCCGGGTGGCGAATGGCGGTTTTCGGTGCTGGACAGGGCATGTCTGGATATGGTGATAAAGGGAATGTGGCTTTTTCACGGAAGGCTCGATGCCGCAGCCATGAAAGAGTCGTTCGCCCGGCTGCTCGGATATTATCCGCACCTGTGCGGCAGGGTAATGAGAGGGGAGGCTGTGGCGTGCGACAATTCGGGCGTACCTTTTGCGGTGGATGAAGCACCGCGTTGCAGGCTGGAGCAGGCAGTGCTCATGCCGGATGCTCCGAAACGTTTCGGGGCACATTTCGACCTGTCGGGTTTCAAACGGGGAAGGCAGGCGCCGTTGAGCGTGAGGCTTACACGGCTGGCCGACGGTACCGTGCTGAGCCTCCATGGTGCGCATGGCTGCATGGACGGCGATGCGTTCTATACGTTGGTGGAGAATTGGGGCAGGCTGCACCGCGGCGAACCGGTGGTGCAGCCCGTTGCGGACCAATCCTTGTTGCCGCAGCCCGCAACCCTGTCTGCGGAGGAGCTTCTTCGCAGTGTGAAGGCGGCCGGATGGTATCCTGTCGGGTGGCGGCAGCTCTTCCAGACCGTCTGGGCTGCCGCGACGGGTATCGGCCGGCGCAGGTCGCTGCCCCTGCACATCGGTGCCGGTGATTTGGAACAGTTGAGGCAGGCTTTCAACGACAGGCATGGCGTGCGGTACGGGATACACGTTATTCTGTCTGCCCTTGTCGCAAAGATGTGTATCCGCCTGGAAGGACTCGCTCCGGAAACGGCCTGTTCCCACATAACAGTGACCGACCTGCGTGGACGCATACCCGGCTTGCCGGCGGGTTTCGCCGGCAATGCCGTTTGTAATCTGACGGCGGGGCCTTTCCCGGCCGGCAGCACCCTTTTCGAGGTCGCTGCCTCCGTCGATGCCATGCTGAGGAAGATGTTCGGTGACGACGGTGCCGGACTCGGGGAGTTTACGGCGCTGTACTTTGCGGCGATTGCCGGCAGGGTGCCTTATCTTCCCATAAACCTTTCCGGCATGAACAGCCGCCGGCCCACGGTATTTTACGTGAATGATTTTCTGAAGCTGCCCCTGTATGGGGCGGAGTTCGGGACGGGGGCTCCGTATGCCGTCCTGCCGCATGACCTTCCCGACCAGGTGAAGATATGGCCCTCTCCTCCCGACCGTCCCGGTGCCGACCTCTATTTTACGGGGCATTTGGCCCGGTTGGTCGCTTCGTCCGACACGGCCGGTTTGCTGGCTGACATGCTGCGGGAGTATGGAGTGACTCTGACCGTGTGAAACGGGAGCGGCTGTTTCCTGCGGTAAGGCGTTTCGGTCATCCGGCAGCGATATAGGCGTTTACCACCGATTTCAGGTGACTTTTCAGGCTTTCTTCCGGCCGGAGGCCCGCTTTCTTCCTGAGTCTGCTGCGTATCGAGGTCACGGTCGAAGGCGATACGTGTCGGATTTCGCAGATTTCCGACACGGTCTTATCCTTTACTATCAGCAGTGCGACTTCCGCTTCCGCATCGGTAAGCTCCGGATGCCGTTTCCTTATCGCTTCCCTGACCATCTCTTCCGAGTGAATGACATGTTTGACCTGCGACACGAGCGTATCACGCACCTTGGCGTCGAGTTCGTCCATCAGTTTGGCGGCCTCTCTGGTGCCGTGGGCGCCTATCAGCTTGAAGCGCTCCGCTTCGATATTCATTATCCGCAGGAATTCGCTCTTCTCGCGGGTGATTTCTATCTTTTCGCGCTCGAGCCTGCGGGAGAGGATAACGATACTCTTCAGTGCTATCGGAGCTCCTGTGTAGATGAGCATCAGGATAGGCATGCAGAGAAAGAGTTTTTCGTCGCCGATGAGGATGGCGCTGACCGAATAGGAGCAGATGATGATGAGGGTGATTATCACCGGTGCCGCCCTTATTCCGGTCAGCGAGGCCATGATTATCGGCAGGGCGCAGATGCACATTCCCAACAGTACGGTGAACGAGGCGTCCGGCCCGTTGACGATTCCCTCGTAGACGATGGAAACGGCCAGGTTGAGCGTTACGATAAGCATATTGGCGAAGAGGGCGATGTCTGAATCTGTCTTTCCGGCGGCATAGACTGCGAAAACCGCCCCCATCATCAGCAGGGCTGCGGTATTGGCCGCCAACAGGAACCATTTCGCATCGAGCGTGTAGAGTACGATATCGTATGTCAGTCCGGCTGCGAAGAATATCGATGAATAGATGAATATCGCCGTAAGCAGTTGATTGATGCTTGTTTTGTCGTCCCCGTTTTTTTTCTTTTCCCTGTTCATGGCCGGTTATAGGTATCGGTTTGTGCAGCAGTCGGTATTTGTAAGTATGCAAATTTTATGCTATCCGGTGTATTTCAGTATCTGTAAGTATTATTAATCGTGTGTTTCTTTTTGAAACGGTTCGATTTTTTCTTTCCTTTGCAACGGAAACAGATTTCTTTCAAGACAAGACATACCACTGCGACCCGAATAAATGGCAAAAAGAGAATTTGTATAATGGGGGTTATACAAATGTTGTGGGGACGGACCGTAATCGATACGGTCCGTTTTTTTCTCTGAAAAGAGGTACCGTCCGGTCTCAGTCCCGGTTGGGGTGCCGGTGTACGGGAGGTATTCTTCCGGCCGGGATAGGGTGGTAATGGACGGTTCGCCGTATCGGATAAGGGTGCGTGGCAAGGGTTCGAGCGGTTTCCGCCGGAAGAACGAACGGCGGAAACAATTGTGTGTTTGCCGACGGGTAAAGAATTGGTACAGTTATTGGTGATGGTAACGAACAAATCGGCGGACTGCTGTTTTGTCAGAAAACCAAAAGTCATACGGAATATGGATACCAGAAAAAGGATTTACAAATTTCTCTCGACCGAGCGGTGGAACGATTCGGCGATATTCTTCATGCGTATCTTCGCAGGGGTGCTCATGCTGATTCACGGCATAGGAAAAATCAACAATTACGAGATGCTCTTCACGACCTTTCCCGACCCGCTGGGGATAGGGAGCGAAGCCTCCCTCGTATTGATAATCGGTGCGGAGACCATATGTTCGCTGTTGCTCATCGTAGGGCTGTTCGTACGTCCTGCGGCGTTGATACTCGCCGTGGGTATGTTCGTGGCTTCATTCCTGGCCGTGCCGGGCGAACCGTTCGCGGCACACGAGCTTTCGTTCGTCTATATGGGAATATACGTGATGCTGGTCATCAGCGGCGGTATGCGTTATTCGCTCGACAGGGTCTTTTTCAGGGTACAGTAGAAAGGGGCGGTCATGGAGAATTACGGACATGAAACGAGGGTGGTGAAGCTGCCCGACGATTACGAGGGGCCCGTTACGGCGACGGTCGTTTCGCTGAGGGCGGAGCCTCCCTCCGCTTCGGCGGTGCTCTATGTACACGGTTATCTGGATTATTACTTCCAGTACCATATGGGGAGGCATTTCGCAGGGCATGGCAGGAATTTCTATGCCCTCGACCTGCGGAAATACGGGCGTTCGTGGATGCCGCACCAACACTTTAACTACTGCCGCCGCATGGAGGAGTATTTCCCGGAGATGGATGCGGCGATAGACGTTATATTGGCCGACGGCAATACCGACATCACCTTGATAGGCCATTCGACCGGCGGACTGCTGTCGGCGCTTTACTGTGCGGAAGGTGCACGGCGGGGATTCATCAACCGGTTGATTCTCAATTCGCCTTTTCTCGAATTCAATACGGGATGGTTCGTGCGCAGGGCGGTCATTCCTGTAGCAGGGGCCCTGAGTCTCCTGTTTCCCTACGCGAAAGTGAGGAATGTGCTCTCTCCTAATTATTTCAAGTCGGTACATGCTTCCCGTTACGGGGAGTGGGAATTTGATACGCGGTGGAAGCCGGAACAGGCGCCGCCCCTCTATCTGGCATGGCTTCGGGCCGTGCGTCTGGCCCAGCGTAGCGTACACAGGGGATTGGGGCTGCCCATTCCCGTATTGGTAATGTTTTCCGATAGATCGACCTATCATAAGCGGTGGCACGAGGAGGCGCTCGCTTCCGATACCATCCTGAATGTCGGGCATATTGCGCGGTACGGTGCGAAGCTCGGCGACAATGTGACGCTGGAGGAGATACCCGGCGGACTTCACGACCTTGTGCTGTCGCAGCCGGATGTCAGGGAGAAGGTGCTTACTGCCATGGAGTATTTCATCGGCAAGACGCAGAAGGCCTGAGGAACGGCCGCCCGCGGCGTATCGTGGAGGGAGCGGTTCCGAGGTCGGTCGTGCGGGCATTTTCCGGACGGAGCCGGTGAGTTGCCGGGGGACCGTTCGCGGGAACGGGCCTGCGGTTGGTTTGCTTCAAGGAAGCGTGCGGAGCGGAGGCGTTGTTTGTGCGGGATACGTCGCACGGCGGGAAGCGGGAGTGCCGCTGCGAAAGGCGATGCGAGAGGAGCACGGAGTGCCGGAAATGTGTCCGCCATGTACCCCTGTTCCGGAGTCACGGTCGTGTATGCTGACGGCCTGTTTGCTGGTGGCGGTCGAGCGCGGATATGAGGCCGAGTAGGAGCTTTGGCCGAGGAACGTTTTCAGAAGATAAAAGCGACTGTCCGGATATTCCGGACAGTCGCTTTAGATATTGGGCCGTGTCGGCCTCAGGCGTCTATCTTGGCGTAGCGTGCGTTCTTTTCGATGAATTCGCGGCGCGGCGGCACGTCGTCGCCCATCAGCATCGAGAAGATGCGGTCTGCTTCGGCGGCGTTCTCGATGGTTACCTGACGCAGGATGCGCGTTTCGGGATTCATGGTGGTCTCCCAAAGCTGTTCTTCGTTCATTTCACCCAGACCTTTGTAGCGCTGGGTGTGTACGCCCTTGGTGCCGAAATCGGCGATGGCCTGTTCGCGTTCCTCTTCCGTCCAGCAATAACGTTTCTGCGTCCCCTTGCGTACCTGGTAAAGCGGAGGAGTGGCGATATAGATATGACCCAGTTCGATGAGGTCTTTCATTTTGCGGAAGAAGAAGGTGAGCATCAGCGTGGCGATGTGGCTTCCGTCCACATCGGCATCGGTCATGATGATGATTTTGCCGTAACGCAGTTTCTCGAGGTTCAGCGCCTTACTGTCCTCTTCGGTGCCTATCGACACGCCGAGGGCAGTGAACATGTTCTTGATCTCCTCGTTCTCCCACATCTTGTGCTCCTGTGCCTTTTCGATGTTCAGGATTTTACCGCGGAGCGGCATGATGGCCTGGAAAAGCCGGTCGCGACCCTGTTTGGCCGTGCCGCCTGCGGAATCTCCCTCGACGAAGAAAATCTCCGTCTTTTCGCGGTCGCGCGAGGAGCAGTCGGCCAGCTTGCCCGGCAGTCCGGAACCGGAAAGCACCGTCTTGCGCTGCACCAGTTCGCGGGCATGGCGTGCGGCGTTACGGGCCGTGGCGGCCAGTATCACCTTGTTCACGATGGCACGGGCGTCCTTCGGATTCTCTTCGAGGTAGTTGTTGAGCGCTTGGGAAATGGCCTGGTCTACTGCACCGGCCACTTCGCTGTTGCCCAGCTTGGTTTTCGTCTGACCCTCGAACTGCGGTTCGGAAACCTTTACGGAGACCACCGCGGTGAGTCCCTCGCGGAAGTCGTCGCCGTTGATGTCGAACTTCAGCTTGGAGAGCAGTCCGGAGTCGTCGGCGTATTTCTTGAGCGTGCGCGTCAGCGCCCGGCGGAAACCGGTCAGGTGCGTGCCGCCCTCGATGGTGTTGATGTTGTTCACGTAGGAGTGGACGTTTTCCGAAAAGCTGTCGTTGTACTGCATGGCCACCTCCACGGGAATGCCGTCCTTTTCGGTGTCGATGTAGATGATGTCTTCGGTCAGCGGCGTGCCCCGGTTCTCGTCGAGGTACTTGACGAACTCCTTGAGCCCTTCGACCGAGTAGAACACTTCGCCGCGGAAGTTCCCGTTTTCGTCCCGTTCGCGCCGGTCGGTGATGCTGAGCCGGATGCCCTTGTTGAGGTAGGCCAGCTCACGGAGCCTGGCCGACAGGACGTCGTAACTGTATTCGGTGGTAGTGAAGATGGAGGCGTCGGGCAGGAAGGTGATTTTCGTCCCCGTGTTCCCGCAGGTGCCGATGATTTCGATTTCGGAGGTCGGGGCGCCGATGCTGTAGGTCTGGCGGTGTATCTTGCCGTCGCGGCGCACTTCCACCTCGAACTGTGTGGAGAGGGCGTTCACGCACGACATGCCCACGCCGTGCAGTCCGCCCGACACCTTGTAGCTGTCCTTCGAGAATTTACCGCCCGCGTGCAGCACGGTGAGCACCACCTCCAGAGCCGATTTGCCCTCTTTCTCGTGAAAATCGACCGGGATACCCCTCCCGTTGTCCTCCACGGTGATGGAGTTGTTTTCGTTTATCGTGACCTCTATGTCGGTACAGTAACCGGCCAGTGCCTCGTCTATCGAGTTGTCCACTATTTCGTATACCAGATGGTGCAGACCCCGCACGCCGATGTCGCCGATGTACATGGCCGGACGTTTGCGCACTGCCTCCAGTCCTTCGAGCACCTGTATGCTCGATGCGGAATACTCTTCGTGGTTTACCGGTTTGCCGTTTTCCAATTCGCTCATATTTCGTTTCCCTGAATTAAGTCGTTCCTTTCGGTTAAGCGCCCAATACGGAGCTGATGTCTATCTCTTCGACCTTCCCTTTGTTAAAACGTATCGTACGTGCCGGGAATTGCTCGATGTTGGCGATGTTGTGCGTGGACATGACGATGGAGCACCCCCCTGCGACGATACGCCGGAACACTTCCATGATGTCTTCCGCCGCCCACGGGTCGAGATTGCCCGTCGGTTCGTCGGCCAGTATCACGCGCGGATTGTTGACCAGTGCGCGTGCCACGGCCAGACGCTGCTGCTGGCCGCCGGAGAGTTCGAAAGGCATCTTGAACGCCTTGTTCTCCAGACCCACGACGGAGAGCACCTCCTCGATGCGTTTGCGCATGTCGGTTTCGTTCTTCCACCCGGTGGCCTTCATGACGTAGTGCAGGTTGCCGAACACGTCCCTGTCCGAGAGGAGCTGGTAGTCCTGAAAGACGATGCCGATGCTGCGCCGCAGGCGGGAGATGTCGCGCCGCTTCATGCGACGCAGGTCGAACCCTACGATGCGCCCCTCGCCCTCGACGAGCGGTACCTCGGCGTAAAGCGTCTTGATGAGCGAGCTTTTGCCGCTGCCCACCTTGCCGATGAAATAGACCATTTCGCCTTCGCATACCGTGAGATTCACGCCCGAAACGACCATCTCTCCCCGCTTTTTCGGGTTGGACGAACCAGGTTTCGCCGAATGGAATACGGCCACGTTCCGCAGTTCTATCACAGGATTCTTCTCCATGCTGGCTGTACTGAAAAAATCAAACAAAGATAGCGAATCTTCCTCAGAAATCCTAATCCGTCCCCTGCTAAAAACCGTTTTGGTCTCTCTTTCCGGTATCGTTTCTGCGGGCCGGTACCGTCGCGTATCCGCGAAAAAGGGTATCTTTGCAGCGGTCGTCCGGCCGCATCTCCCCGCCGTCCGTCCGGTTGCTGTACGGTGCGGTCGGGAACGGTTTCGGGCGGGCGGCGGAAGAAAAATGTGATTCGTTATGATACTCGCTTGTTTTGTCCTGTTCGTGGCGCTGACGCTCTACTGCGAATATTCGCTTCTGAGACATATGGGGCGTACGGGCCGCCGGAGCCCGGCCGGTGTGGCGTATATCGTGCTCACCGTCCTGCTGTGGCTTGCCGTGGCCGGTGGTGTGGCATATGCGTTCGCCGGGGGCGATACCGCCGGATGGTTCATGCGCGCCTTCGGCATCGTGCTCGTCCTCTTTCTGTTCAACGGGCTGGCGAAGCTGTTGTTCGTCCTGTTCGGTTATATAGGGCGCCGTACGGGGCGTGGCAGGGCGATGGGGATAACGGCGGCAGTCTGCTGTGCGTTGCTCGGCGCCGTACTGCTCTACGGATTGACGGTCGGGCGGAGCCGTATCCGCGTGGAACGGGTGGAGGTGGCTTCGTCCCGCCTTCCGGTCGGATTCGACGGGTTCCGCGTGGCGATGTTTTCCGACGTACATACGGGACTGCTGCTCGGCCGCGACCGGGTGCTTCGCAGGATGGTGGATATCATCAATGCGCTCGATGCCGATGTGGTGGTCAATTGCGGCGATATCGTCAATTACGACTATCGCGAGCTTGACGGCCGTGTGCTGGAAATTCTCTCCGGAATCCGGAGCCGTGACGGGGTGTATGCGGTGCTCGGCAATCACGACCTGGGTATATACATTCGCGATACGGTGGCGTATCCGCCGCAGGAGAACGTCCGGCACATCGTGGAGACGCAGCGTTCGTTGGGCTGGACGGTGCTGAGGGACAGCTCCGCGATACTTGTACGAGGCGGCGATTCCATCGCCCTGACGGGGCTGTCGTTTCCGGAAGAGCTCGTACATCGGAGTCATGAGCGAATCGAGAGGGAGCTTGACCTTTCGGAAGCCTATGCCGGGTTGCCGGAGAAGCTGTTCGGCATCACCCTTTCCCATGCTCCGCAGGCATGGCACCGGATTATGGCTGCGGGCCGGGGCGACCTGACGCTCTCGGGTCATGTACACAGCCTGCAGATGAAGCTGCGGCTGGGCCAGAAATGGCAGTGGTCGCCCGCCGCATGGTTTTACGATGAGTGGAGCGGCCCCTATGCCGACGGAGAGCGGATGCTGTATGTGAATGACGGAATAGGGTATGCCATGGTGCCCATGCGCATAGGCGCCCGTCCGGAGATAACTTTGTTTGAATTGAGGAGAAGCGATGGAGGTGATTGTATCGGCGGCGGTATCGAGTGACGGCTATTTGGACGATTGTACGCCCCGCCGGCTCGTACTGTCTTGCGCGGAGGATTGGGCCGAGGTACACCGGCTCAGAGCCTGGTGCGATGCCATTCTTGTAGGAGCGGAGACCGTGCGACGCGACAATCCGTCGCTGGTGATACGCGATGCCGGGTTGCGGACCTGGCGCGAATGGCTGGGCATGAAGCCCGACCTGACGAAGGTGACGGTGACGGCCGGCGGCAGCCTCGATGCCGGGGCGCGTTTCTTTACCGAGGGCCCCGGTGCCGAAAAGATAGTCGTTACGGTACCTGCCGTGCGAAGAGGGCTGGAGGAGCGTCTGCCCTCCGGCGTGCGTGTCGTCGCGCTGGAGGAGATAACCGCCGGCGGCATCTTGGATGCACTGGAGGGGTTCGGCGTGCGTTCGCTGATGGTGGAGGGCGGAGCCCGTACCATCGGCATGTTTCTCGATGCGGGAGTCGTGGATTCTCTGAGGCTCGCCGTGTCGCCTGCGGCGGTGGGCGATACGCGTGCCCCGCGTTTTCCGGAATTCGGCCGTCTGCCGTTCGAAGGTCGTGCGGCGAAGGTCGTGCGGAGGGTGGGCGATATGGAGGTGTACGAATACGCTTTCCGTCCGGCTCCGGACGGGTTGACGCTGACCGACCGGCGCCGGTTGCTGCGTGCGGTGGAGTTGGGCGAACGCAGCGAACCGTGCGGTACGGCCTATCGGGTAGGGTGCGTGGTGGCCGTGCGCGACGGCCGGGAGTACGAGGGCTATACTCATGAGACGGATTGTCGGAACCATGCCGAAGAGGAGGCCCTGGCGAAGGCGGCGGCCGACGGTGCCGATTTGCTCGGCGCCTGTGTCTATACTTCGATGGAGCCCTGTTCGGTACGGGCGTCGAAGCCGGTGAGCTGCACCGAACGGATTATTCGGTCGGGGGCCTCCAGGGTGGTATATGCCTATGCCGAACCGGCCTGTTTCGTGCGGTGTGAGGGGACGCGCCTGCTGCGCGAGGCGGGCATCGATGTGCTGCCCGTTCCGGCGTATGCGCCGCTCGTCCGGAGGACGAACGCGCATATCGTGCACGATTGATATATATTGTTGCATACGGACGTCCGGCAAGTTATATTTGCCGGACGTATTGTTTTATCAAAAGAAATAACTATCTTTAATTCACTATTGTCATTTAACCTGAAAATCGAATCCAATGAAGAGACGTCATGTCGTGAAGACGGTCGGACTGGTGGCGGCACTGCTGTCGGCTGCGCTGTTCGGGGGGTGCGACCCCGACAGCAAGGAAGGGGGCCTGCGGGTTTCCGAAAATTATGTCTGGTTCAATCCCGGCGAAACGCATACCGAATCGGTATCCGTTTCCGGTGCGGCCGAATGGAGTGCCGTGGCTGACCAGGAGTCCGAAGGGTGGCTGACGGTGACCGCCGACGAGGCTAATATCTATATGACGCCGTGCGAGAATTTCGGGAGCATGGTGCGCAAGGCGCTGATAACCGTTACGGCCGGGGACGGCAGTACGCAGACCGTAACCGTGGAACAGGGTGCCTCCGAGGCCGAGTACGATATGCAGTTTGATGAGGGGTATTCCTGTTATTTCGGCGACCTCGCCGCTGTCGGTACGGGATTGCACTCCCTGGTGTTCAAAATGGGCGATGCCGAATTCATCGACGCAGCCAACGGTTACGCTGTGGAAGAGGGGATACAGATGATAGTGGGAATGGCCGCCTCCTATGCGAAGACGGGTTCGGACGTACGCATAGCTCCCGGCGAATATCCGGTGAACGACTACATGGATTATACGGCCGAGAATACGCTGTTCCCCGGAGCCAATGCTCAGGGGTCGATGGTGCAGTATTACAGCGCAGGAGTGCTGACCGACATCAAGTATGTGGTCGGAGGCAGCATGAAGGTATCCTGTGCGGGGACGGGCTGTACGTTTGTCTTCGATTTCGAGCTCAGCGACGGTACGGTGTTCACCGCGCGGTGTGAGGGGGATTTTGCCGTGTATCACCTCGTGACGAATACCACGCTTGCAGAGGATATCGAAGCGGCCGGCCTCGCCGTAGGCGGCCTCTCCTTCGTGGGAGAGGAGTATATGGCGGGGCTGAACTATTGGAGCATGGTGCTGTTGGCCGACGGACTCGATGTCGGCGATGCGGGCTTCACCGGTTCGGGGGATATCCTGATGCTGGAGTTTCTGACGCCTCTTTCGGTGACGGAGGGGATACCGTCGGGCACCTATCCCGTTTCGTTCGAGGACAGGGAATCGGTAGCCATGGCGGGATTTGTCTACCGGAATCTTTTCATGGGTTGCTTCTACATGGGGATAGAGAACGGAACCATTGGGAATGTCGCGGCGGTTGTGTCGGGAACGGTGACGGTCGAGCGGGACGGCGAAACGTATGCCGTTGCGCTGGACGGTGCCGATATGGCCGGTAACCGGATTACGGCTGCCTTTCGCGGGGCGGTGGAGGTCTCCGATGAGCGCGACACCGGGTTCCTCGAATCGGCTGTCTTGCGCGGCAGGGCTTCTGCCGCAGAGGCGGTACGTGCTTCCGCATACGGCCGGATGGCCGGGTACTGCATGCCTGCGGACCGGTAGCCCGGACTGTGGATAGCTGGAACGTTACGGCCGGGACATGCCCGGCCGTAACGTTTCCCGGCATGACATTTGCCCTTGGCCGGATAATATCGGGGAAGGGCTGCGCGTTCTTATTTCGACAATCGGAATATTTTTCGTAAGTTTGCAGTCCGCTCCGGCTGTCGGAAATACGCGACGGAAGGAACGTCTTTTCGGGGCTGACCGGTTTTGACAGCAGGCAGAGTCGGAAAGTAAGCATGCCGAGCATTGTGTGGCTGGCTCGTTAATCTCAACGCTCAAACGTATAAATGGCAATAATAGCTATGCACTCGCTGCGTAATCTTACTGAGTAACATTACCTTAATCCCTGTGCCCAAGGAGGTGCGGGGACGAGTACCCCGCCGGCAGGACCCGCTTCTTGTTCTGCTGGCATCGGGGTATCGACAATGAGAAGCTGGCTGCGGCGCATGTTCGGGCGTTCGCGGCGAGATTTTACGGACTGGGCTTCGTATTGGGCTGCCGTATGCCGGGTACGGAGAGAAGGATGAAATGACGGATAAGCATGTAGAAAGCCTTCGGGTTCCCTGTTTGGACGAGGGTTCGACTCCCTCCAGCTCCACAGAGGTGACGGGGAAAACGGCTTTGCTTTTTCCCCCGTCACCTCTTTTGCCGCGGTTCGTTCCCGGAGGCGGGAGCGCGACCGGGTCGGGATGGCATCGGAAGAGTTTCGTAAATATATTATTGCGTATTCGTTTTTTTCTGTTTACCTTTCATGACGAAACCATTCTGTGGAAGGATATGAAGAAACTGTTTGTTGTCTGCATCTGCTTGCTGTTCGCGGTAGAGAACGGCCATGCGCAGTTGCGCAGCCGGGTGGACGAGCGTTTTGAACTGACGAGTATCATGTTTGCCCTTGCCGGAGCTCCGGAGTACTGCAGCATCGGCATTCCCTCCTACCTGCAGGACATTATCGACGAGCTGACTCCCTATCAGGAGAGCGAGCCGATAAACTATGTCCGTGTACTCAATCAGCGTTACCTCATCGGATACAATGCCGTATCCGGCACGGCTGCCATGATGGAGATTGTGGATGGCGAAGTCCGACTCCAACCGCAGTACGATGTGGCCGACGTCGTGAAATACGACAACCGCTGGACCGAGGAGCTTTTCACGACCTATCTGGAGATGGTGAACCGTTTTTATCGGGAGAGCGACTTCCATGCGTTCTTTACCGCCCACCGACCCCTGTACGACGAAGTGACGGCGCAAATGGATGCATTGTTGGACGGTACGGTACCCGATTGGTTCCGGTCATTTTTCGGGAAGCCTCTGGCCGGCGATATCGAGGTGTATGTCAGCCTGACCAACGGGCCGAGCAACTATGCGATACCGGGAGGAATCCTGATAGGTTCAGGTACGGGTGTTGGCAACGGGCAACCGTATATCGATGGTTTTAACGCTCCTTTCCTTGTCATCCACGAGCTGAGTCACCATTACACGAATCCGCTGTTTCTGGAGTGGTGGCCCCGGATAGAACCGGCAGCGAACGTCATCTATCCCCACATCGCCGACATGATGAGAACAATCGGATACGGCGACGCCTCTTCTGCACTGTGCGAATGGATGAACGACCTGTTCGTCATCATGTATATGACGGAGACAGGTAATGAGAACATCCCTATGTACACGGCGCTGGAGATGAATAAAGGGTTCTTCTGGATGGAGCGCAGCGTGGATTTCATGCGGAACTTCTATGCCGACAGGGAACGTTATCCGCATGTGGGGGACTTCATGCCGCAATTGGTCGCCTTTATCAATTACATAGCCGATAATTTCGATTTGGTATTGGCCGAGTACGAGAACAGGCGGCCCTATATCACGAACGTATATCCGGCGGTCGGTTCGGACATTTCCGGTTTCGAAGAAATCGTCATCACGTTTTCCGAGCCGATGTTTCCTTCCTGGGGATTCAACGGTACCGGTACGGATGACCCGACTGTCGAATGTTTGCCCTTCGATAAGGTTACTTGGTCAGAGGACGGTATGCGGGTCACCCTTTGTTTACAGCAGGAAGAGTTGAAGGAGGATACACGGTACGGAGTATATTTGAGACCGTCATTTTTCGGTTCCATCCGTAAATTCGGCTTGAATGAAAAGTGTACGACACTGAACTTTCATACGATATCGCAATAGAAGACAGAATACAGACGGAAAAGAAGATGCATGCGTCTCCTTTTTCCCGTCGCATGACGGTTGGCGGAACCCGTATCTGCCCGGCAGCGGGCGGATGGCGTCGGAAGAGCATCCGCAGATGTCAGCCGTTGCGATTCCTCCGGTTTTCAGGCCAGCGATTCGCCGAGGCGGCGGGCCCGGACGGGGTAGTCGCTCGTTTCGATGTCGCTGCGCGTATAGGCGCCTATGGCGATTATACGGCCGCAGTCCTGCCAGCGCAGGTAGCGGCAGAGGGCTTCGTAATGGGCTTGCAGCGCATCGGCTACCCATGTCTCCGTATCGCCGCAGGTGGCGAGGAGGAGGGCTCGTTTCGGTGTTCGGAGGGCGTCGTTCAACGCATAGAAACGGTCGATAACCCGTTTCAGTTGGGCCGACATACCGAAATAGTAGAGCGGGGTGACGAATGCTATCGCATCCGCTTCGAGGAGGTCGTCCCGAAGGTAGACCATGTCGTCCTTCTGAATGCACTCCGTATCATGGCTGCGGCAGTAGTCGCAGGCACGGCACGGTTCTATTCTGCTGGAGGCTGCGTCGAAACGGATGACCTTGTGGCCGGCGGCTTCCGCTCCGGCGGAGAATTCATCGGCCAGCAGCATCGAGGTACCCCTGCGGTGCGGACTGCCTGTAATGACGAGTATCTTCATGATGCGTCGTATTGATGTGCAGCGTAAAGATAGTGTTTCGTCGGGATATTTGCGGACTTTCCGGAACTCTTTTTCATCCGCCGTTCCGTGTCGCCGCCGTACGTCGGGGACGGTGCATGGTTCCGACGACCGGTCGGAAAACCGGAGCGGTCGGCACCGGAATGCTCTGCCGGGGGCCGGTGTAAAAATTGTTGCCTTTTGGGGAAGATACGGGTGTTTCCCGACGAAGGAACGACAATTCTTCGTACTTTTGAAGATGCTGTTGGGCGGCAGTGCGGTTGTTGCGGACGGATGTCCGCCGGATGCAGAACGGCCGCGGTAAGGACAAGGTGGAAAAGTGAAAGCGAAGAGTGGAATGTGGCAGTATTATGCTATCCTGTCGGCGGTATTCGCGGCGTTGACGGCTATTTTTGCCAAGGTAGGGGTGAAGGACATGGATTCCGACCTGGCTACCGCCATACGGACGGTGGTCATCCTGTGCATTACCTGGGGCATCGTCCTTTTCGGCGGTAAGGTCGGCGGAATGGGTGCCATAGGCGGCCGGAATTGGATATTCCTCATTCTGTCGGGAGTGGCTACCGGATTGTCGTGGCTCTTCTATTTCAAGGCCCTGCAGTTGGGCGATGCTTCGAAAGTGGCGCCGATAGACAAGTTGAGCGTCGTATTTACGATAGTGCTCTCCTATCTGGTGCTCCGGGAACCGGTCAGTTGGAGGGTGTTGCTCGGCGGTTGCCTGATTGCGGCCGGCTCTATTGTGATACTCTCCGGAAAGTGACGAAAGGATAAGATAAAGAACGATATGTACAGAATAATCCGGAAAGGGGAGCTGCCGGTATCCCGCTGGAGCGGGGGGACGACCACGCAGCTTGCCATTTGGCCCGAAGGGGCTGTGTATGCCGAACGCAATTTCGTGTGGCGCGTCAGTTCCGCCCGGGTGGAGACCCAGGAGTCGGAGTTCACGTCGCTTCCGGGAGTCGCACGCTGCCTGATGGTTCTGGACGGTACGCTGCATCTCGAACACGAAGGCCGTTACGAGACGGAGCTCGTGCAGTTCGCACAGGATAACTTCAGCGGTTCGTGGACGACGCGGAGCCGCGGACGGGTGACCGATTTCAATCTGATGACCACAGCGGGGGAGGGACGCGTACAGCTTCTCGAACTCGGGGCCTCCTCCCGTCGGGAGGTGGAGCTCATGCCGGTAGTGGAGGCGTGGAGGGGCGTCAGCGAGGTGTTTTATCTGCTGGCGGACGGTATTCTCCTTGTTCTGCCCGACGGTACCGAACACAAGGTGTCGGCGGGCGATGTGCTGGTGGTGCATCGGGAAGAGCACGGGGAGGTTCCTGTGCTCGTAATGGAGAACCGTCTGCCGCAGCTCGCCCGCGTCGTACGTGCCATCGTCTATCACGACTGACTGCGGCGGGCCGGCCGCCCCTGTCAATCAATCACTATGACCAGTGATTCGAGGGGTGTCGCCCAGTCGTAGATGTATTTGGCGTGGGAGGTGGCGTTGCGCACGCACATGTGCGAACGGGGCGTCGTTCCCAGTGTCGGACTGAATTCGATGTAGTTCTTTTCAGTCGCTTTCGGATTGTTGAGCGGAACGCCGTGAATGTATCCGCCGCGGGTGAAGCGGCTGGCCCACGGCGCGAAACCTGCAATTTCGGAGCTTCCGTCGCGGAGGTAGTACATCTTCGGCTTGTGTTCCTGTATCACATAGACGCCTAGCGGTGTCTCCTGCTGGTAGGGCGGATTGTGCAGGCCGGTGGTCGCCGGATTCATGCTCCGTACGTACCAGACGGTGCCCACCTTCTCCAGCGTCGCTATGTTCTGGTCGGTACGGTCGACGAAAATCACTTTTGAAAAGCGGTGTACGGGGAGTGTCCGTACATAATCCTTCGGGACGTACCATACGCCGTCGTAAAGCATTGAACAGACCTTGACGTAGTCGGCGCTGTCCTTCAGCAGCAGGAAAAGCGCCCCGTCGCGGCTGTAACGGGCCGGTTTCCCCGTCTGGCTGCCGTACAGGGGGATGGACTGGTAGCGGCTGACGCCGTAACGGTCCGTGGCGCTGCGGTATTCGTTTATCTCCGGGTCTTGTACTTCGGGGGCTATGCCGTTCCTGTCCTTGTAGTTCTGGAGCGTTACCCATGTGACGGAATCCTGCTGGGCCGCTTCGAGAGCCGAAAGCCATTCACCTATCTTGTCCCATTGGAAGCGCCTTTCGGTGTCCTTGTAGGGGTAGGTGTCGCCGAGGGTGTGTTGCGTATAGGAGAGTTCCTTGACTATCTCTACTTCGTTCGGTGCCGACGTTCCGTCGGTATTGCATGTTATCCTGACCGGAGGGGTTTGCTGTGCCGTGGCGTCCGGCGGAGTGCCGAGGCAGCAGGCGAAAAGGGTTGCCGTCCATGCGGCGGTAATCGTGTGATTCATCCGGATTGTCTTGTTATGGTTTTACCTGTTTTCCGTAAACAATTTCTGTGCAATTCGCGGCCGGTTTGGAAAAGAAAGTGCATACACGGAATGTTTAAAATGATTGTTTTTGTAATGTATTGTTTGATAGGTTGTTTGTGTCTGCTGCCGGCCGAAGGGCGGTGAATCAGGTGCTGAAAGATGTGTCGGCGTTTTCTGATTTTATATATTTTGTATATATTAGTAGGTAGAAATGTGGTTTCATGCGCGCTGTATCCGTTTGGCGTGCGTTTCGTGTCCGGCAGATACGGATAGATGTCGTCATTTAAATTATCGTGTTCATGGAGAGTGTTTACACGGATGGAAGTTCTCTTTTTGCCGCAGTTACTTCCGGTTCCGAGAAACGTTACGGCAGACATACGGTGATAGAGAATGTCAGGCTTGCTCCTTGGGAGATACGTATGGGGGCGGATAGTCTGCCTGTCGTATTGCTCGTACTGTATGGCCGGGTCGATATATCCGTCAATGGTGCAGAGCGCGTATCGGCCGGGGCAGGGACGGTCGTGTTGCTGCCGGCCGACTGTTATTACGTATTGACGGCCCGCGAGGAGGCGCATTTGTTGGCATATGCCGTCGAAGAGCTGTTGGAGATGTGGGAAGGTGAACCGCTTTCCGGGGGACGTGCCGTCGGAGGGGGAATCGTCGGACGGCTCTCCGTGCTGGAGATGAACGAACGCCTTTGGGAATATGCCCTGACGGTGTCGGAGTATCTTTTCGACGGTATTTCGAGTCCGCGGTTCATGCGGATGAAAGCATTCGAGTTCATGCATCTGTTGCAGTTTTATTATGCACGGGATGAGCTCGCGGCCTTTTTCTCTCCGCTGTTGGACGAGGACATGGATTTCACCCGTATCGTGATGGACAATTGGAGCCGGGTGAGGAGCAAGGCGGAACTTGCGGCGATAGCGGGATTGAGCACTTCCCGCTTTGGGGTGAAGTTCAAGGAGGTATTCGGCACGTCGCCTTATCAGTGGATGATGTCGCGCAAGAGCGAGCAGATATACCACAAACTGGTGTATGGCAGCGAATCGCTGAGGGAGATAAGCGAAGAATTCCGGTTCGGTTCCGTACAGCATTTCAATGATTTTTGTAAAAAGAGGTTCGGAATGACCCCCGGGAAGCTGCGCAGTCAGAAGCGTGCCGAGGTGGTTGCCGTGTGAATGTCCGGTTATTCTGTGAAACGAACGGCGGCCTGTCTCAAGACAGGCCGCCGTTCGTTTCTTTCGTTGCCGTCGGTATCAACCGCAGTAGTAGTATTTGCTGACCATTTCGGACATCAGTTCCGGGTGCTGTTTTACTTCACGACGTATGTCGGCGTCGTTGTACGACCGCAGCGTCTTGATGATGCTGTCTATCATTGCCGGGCTGAAGATGCCTTTGGCTTCGTATGCGGCACGCTGTTCGGCCAGTTTGTCGGCGGATGCGGCGCACGAGTCGGGAAGCTGGTCGAGTGATGCGACACGCGCCTTGTTCTCCTCCTTGTGGATATTGACATCCACATAGGTCTTGTCGGCTATTTCGAGCCCGTTGGGAAGTTCGAGTCCGTAGCGGCAGGCGACACAGAGGGCCGATAGCAACTGATAGATGTCGGCGGAACAGTCGGCCGAACGTATTTCGACGGTCTGTTTCGAGGAGGCATCCACGTGCATCTCCTTGTCCTGCGGGTTCACCTGCGAGAACATGTCGCGTTTGGTAGTCCATCCCAGCGGTACGCGTACGAGTACCGAACGGTTGCGGTCGCCCCAGCAGATGTTCGTCGGAGCCTCCTGATGAGGAACGAGGCGGAAGTAAGAGGTCGGGTTGGCGTTGCCGAACGCGGTAATCGACGGTGCGAGCGTCATCATGCCGGCGATGGCCCGGCGTGCGGTTTCCGACAGTTTGCCGTCGGCATCGAGCATCATGTTCTTGCCGTCCTTCATGATGCGCATGTGGATATGGAGTCCCGAACCTGCCTTGCCTTCGGTGATTTTCGGAGCGAAGCTGGTATCGAGGCCGTATTCGTAGGCGAGGTTGCGAATCACCCATTTGGCCAGCACCAGCTGGTCGGCTGCGTCTTCCACGTCGGTGGGGAGGAACTCAATTTCGTTCTGCTCGTAGATGCGGCCGTTGAGGCGGAAATTGCCCACTTCCGAATGACCGTATTTGATTTTGCCGCCGATGAGTGCGATGTAGTACATGCACTGGGTGCGGAAACTGTTGAATTTTGCGAACGGTGCCGATTCATGGTAGCCTTTCTGGTCTACGGCAGGATACATTTGCGTCTGCTCGTTTTCGGGAGCCGACACATAGTATTCGAGCTCGCCCATCGCCTCGTACGTCATGCCGGTGGCTTCGGTGAAGGCTTTCTTGGCCTTGTACAGCGTATATTCCGGCGAACTTTCGAGGCGCTGGCCGTCTTTGTCGAAGAAAGAGCAGAGGAAACACAGCGTGGGCAGTTCGGCGAACGGGTCGATGAAGGCCGTGCGCAGGCGCGGTATGACGTACAGGTCGCTGCTGCCCGCCTCGATGAAGGGGAAGAGACTGGAGCCGTCCACACGCTCTCCGGAGGTGAGGATGGAGTGGAGGTACTCTTCGTTCGTGATGACGAAGTTCAGCGTTTTCAGCCTGCCGTCTGCGGCCGGATACATGAAGTTGACCATGCCGATGCCGTTGTCCTTGACGAACGCGGTGATGTCGGCGAGCGTAAATTCCGCAGCCGGTTTTCCGATGAGGGCCTGCATGGTGTTAGAACGTATGTCCATTTCCATGATGTGATATTTTATGGTTGTATCTGTCGTTATTACAGCCCGGCCGCATCCGCGGCCGAGCTGTAACGGCAAAGATATATCAATATTTTGCTCTCGCAATGATTTTGCGTAAAAATTATCATGATAAAACCCGGAATAGTGCGGAATTGTAACAATGGCGACCGACATCCGGGTGCATTTTCTCCTTGTCTTGCGGTTGCCTGATGCGAACCGTCCCTCCGTATCATCATGCGGAGGGACGGTGGCGGAAACAGGGACAGGGCGCCTGCCTACTCCTCTATCAGGTCGATTATCTCGTTGTTTCGCACATCGACGGAGTGGGTCGGCGCGATGTCTTTCAGAGGGACGTAATAGACCGTGGAGGTCGGCGTATAGATGCCGAAGGTCAGCGAGCCTACCAGACCGTTCAGAAAACTCGAATAGGTTCTGACCACGTAGTTTTCCCGGTCACCCACATACTCCGTTGCCTTCATGGTCGCGTTGTTGAGCGGTACGAGACCGTAAATCAGTTGGTGGTTCCACTCCCGGCTGACCTCGATGAGCGGTTCGCTCTTTTCTACGTTGCCCACTATCACCCGTGTATTGTAGCAGGAGGTCAGGACCGTTGCGCAGATTGCTGCAAGCAGGATTCTTTTCATGTTGTTTCGTTTGGTTAGGTGCCGCCGGACGGACGGCCCGGTGAATACATTGTATTACGTTCGACAAATATACGTTTATCTGCAATAATGTAAAAGTATAATGTCCGGTAAACGGCATTTTCCTCCGGGAGCGCATTTTCCGGTTGCGAGACGGTGCGTTTTCCCGATTTTGGTATTATCTTTCACCACCGGCCGACGTTGGCCGGTCCATAAAAGTTACGGGACGATGGGAAGATTTTTGTATCTGTACGCAACATGTCTTGTGTGGGTTTGCGGGAGTGTCTGGGCGCAGGAGCCGCGAACGCATGAATTCGGCCGCATGACGGTACGGGAGTTCATGGAGAGCGAACGGCTTCGGGAAACGGGCGCCGAGGCTGTGGTGCTGTACAGTCTCGGAGATTATGCATTCCTGCACGATGATTGGTTCATGGAGGGGAAGGAGCCTTTTCCGGTCTTCAGTGCGGGGCTTGAAACGCGTATTAAGATACTCTCTCCCGAAGGGGTGCGTTACGGTATGTTCGAGTTCCCGTACGAGGAGTTCAGCTGGCCTGACGGTATCTTCGATATAGAGGGTTTTACGCATAATATGGACGACTCCGGTCGAATCGTCTCCGTGCCGTTGAAGCTTTCCGATATGTCGGATGCGGATGCCGGTGCCGGAGAACGGGTGAGGCGTATCGTTTTTCCCGATGTGCGTGACGGTTCCGTCGTGGAACTGCGGTGCGTACAGCGCTCCAGGCATACGCGGATGCCCGAATGGCGCTTCCAGCGCGGAATTCCCGTATTGGTCAGCGAACTCGTCTATACCACCTGTCCCTATCTCGGGTATTCGCCCGTACTGAAGGGGGCCCGGCGTTACGATTATACGGAGAAGAGGGTGGTGAAGGGACGGCAGCGGGCTGCTTATGAGTATGAACCGGATTATCTGGTTCTCCGGTATGGAATGAAGAATCTGCCCGCATTTCCACAGGAGGAGTATGCCGGCAACGCCGTCGATGCCGTGGTCAGACTCGTATTCCGTCCGGAGTTTTCGCTGTCGCCGCGTACCGGCGCACGAACCTCCTATACGCGCACTTGGCGGCAGGTGAATACGGAACTGTCGAAAGAACGCGATTTCGGCAAGTACGTACAGGCGGCCGCCAAAGAGTACAGAAAGGTGAGGGAAGCTGTTTCGGGAGAGGCCGGCGGGAGCGTCGCCCGGCAGTTGTATGCTTACGTGCGGGACAATTATGCCTGGAACGGCGTGCAGGCGGCGTGTGCTTCGGGCCGTGTCGCAGACCTCGTTCGGAGCAGGGAGGGCAGCAGTGCCGACCTCAACCTGTTCCTGGCGGGGCTGCTGTGTGCTGCGGGGACGGATGCCGTACCCGTACTGCTGCGGGTGCGCGGCAGCGGCAGCGTGGAGCGGGAGGCCCCTTCGAAAGATGCCTTCAATGATGTTGTCATTCGTGTTACGGATGAGGAGGGCGTACATTTTCTCGATGCGTCGGAACGTTTTGCCGGCTTCGGCGAGCTGCCGGCGCGGTGCGCCGACATGGAGGGATTGGTCGCTGAACCCGATACGGAGGAGTGGGTAATGCTGTCGCAGGAGCAGGTCGCCTTCGATGGCCGTGAGGTCGGTATCGTTGTCGATACCGCCGGTATCGCGGATGTTTCGGTAGTGCGCACTTTCGACGGGGCGGCCGCGATGAATCTGAGGGGCGGCTGCGGCGGGTCTGCCGATGCGCTTGCCCGGATGGTGGCAGGGGAGGAGGGGGCATCCGCCGCCCGGACGGAGGCGTGCGACGAACCCGGGAAGCCGCTCGTGGTACGGTATGTTTGTACGGAGGAGGTGGAGCGGGAAGAGGACGGGACACTGCGCCTTGCCCCCTTCGGGGCGGTCTTCCCCGGGGACAATCCGTTCGGACAGACGACCGTCCGGCACTTTCCGGTCGATATCGTTTTCAGACCCGTGGATGTCTATCGGGTGCGTATCGCAATTCCACAGGGGTACCGGGTGAAAAGCCTGCCGTCCGGCATGAAAGTCGAAGACGGAATCTCCCGGTTCACGTATGAGGCCGTCGCAGGAGAGAATGAGGTGGTTATCGAGGCCGAATTCAGCCTTTCGGAGAGCCGCTATCCGGCTTCGGCATACGCTCTGCTGCGGAAACGGTACGACGGGATGCTCGACGCACTTTCGCGTCCGGTAGTTTTTGAGCCGGAAGAGCTGCTGCCGTAACGGGCGGTGGCTCCGCGGTGTCGGTACGGATGCGGTCAGAGAAGGATGCGGTCGGATGGCATCTTCCGTATGTATTTATAAGCGTAGAGCAGGTTGGCGAGGGTCTCCGGTGACAGGGGATAGTTCCGGAGGTTGGAAAGCGTATTGTCGCGGAACTCGTTGCGGCCGTCCACGGACTGTCGGAAATATTTGACGAACTCCTTGTCGGTGATGTACGGTGTGAGAATGAGGAAAAAGAACTGCGGGGTACCTCCCCGGGCGAGTTCCCGTGTGAAGGCCAGCGGAATGACCTTCAGAATGCGTTCGTCGGAGAGGGAGAGGCCCTTGTGGGCGGCGTATCGGTCGTAGCCGGTCTCTTCGAAAAATTCCCTTTTCATCTCTTCGCACAGGTATGCCAACAGGTCGCCGGAGGCGAGTCTCTGACGCGTGTCGGCATTCGGGATGCCGGCAGAGCTGTCGGTTTCTTTGCATGTGGGAGCGGTTTCGGCGGAGGCGAATTTCGGTGGGTTGGCGTAACCGCTCGTCGTGCCGAGCATATCGGAATAGACGCTCATGCCCGTCTGCCGGCATTTCAGGTAATAACGGTAGCGGGTTTCGAAAGAGCCGTTGCCGCAGTCCATGCACCAGACGGCCGATACACCGATGAAATTCATCATGCGGGAGGCGGCCAGGGACGGCAGCGTTCCCGGTCTCTGCGCACTGTCCGTCTGGCGCAGCGTCTCCCGGAAACTTCCCTTCAGCGGATAATCGAGTGTCAGATTCGTGCGTACCACATCCAGAAAGTCGGATTGGGTGAGCCCGCAGCGGTAACCGTCCTCCTCCGTCCTCTCCAGATACCTCATGCACAGGATACGGTCATTGTAGGTGGCGGGATTCCTTTTCAGGTAGGCGTCGAGGCCGGGGCGGGTACATTCCGTGATGCCGTCGTCCGGATAGCGTACCGGGATATCTCCGTCGGTGCGGATACCGGTATGCGGCCGGAGAGTAAAATCGACCACCTCTTCGTAGGGCAGCGTAAAGGTCCGTTGCTCTCTGTTCCGGTGTACGGTCATGCGGATATCGGTGCCGGGATAGAGGTTGCCGTCAATTACATCCCGGTAACGGATGAATTCGTCGTTGCGGATTTTCGTATCGTCGAAGGAGAAGATGAGTTCGCTGACAGTCTTTTCGCTGTGAAAGAATCGTCGCATCATGGTTTCGTACCGGATACGCAACGCGTGTCTCTTTTTGGCGATGCGGCTGACGGCGAATGTAATTCCTGTTGCGATGAGGCCCGAAACGATGGCCCCGACGACGATTTCCGTCCAGTTCATGGCAAATCCCTCTTTTTCTGCGAAGATACGGTTTTCCGCCGGGAAAGACAACGGCCTGCCTGCCGTTTCCGTGCACGGGACAAGGTCGGACCGCATGGGACTGCCGGTCGGGGAAAAGGGAACCGGAAAGTTTTGAACCGTGAGCAGGAATGAATATTTTTGCAGTGGATTTTCTGCTGTCCGAGTGAGGAACGGCAATTGACGGATACGATGAAGTTTTCTACGCGTTTGAAATATATCTTCGCCACGCTGCTCATGGGAGCGGTCGTGGTCTTCGACCATGTATGGGGCGGGTGGCTGCCGGACGACTATCCCTATGCGGTATGGATACACTACGGACTGCTCGTTCCGGTGGGGTTTTGTCTGGCGGTCAGCCTGGGCATGAATACCGGTAATCCGGAGCGTAGCGTTTTCGCCGTCACCTGCGGCGTTGCGGCGACGGTGTTGCTCGCCGTACTGCCCGGCATCGGGATGGCTGTGATACTGAACCGATTCGTCCCGATGATTATCGGAGCTTTCGTCCAGTGGCTGATTGTTCGTAAATGAACGGCATGAACCGTTTCGGATGAAATCCACGTATCGGATTGCACTCGGTCGTAGCAGAAGCCTGTATTTCCGATAACAGGTCGCTGCCGTGGTATCCGGGAAGCCGGCGGAGAGAAGTGAACCGGTCTTGCAGGAGCCGGGGTATCGGCGGAGTCTTGCCGTCTGTTTGAGTTCGCTATAAAAGGTATTGGTTCAACCGACAGCGTATTGAACGTTTTGCGGCTTCGACACAACCGGAAAATCCATCGCAAACGACACAAAAAAGAGACTTACATTGCTGCAAGCCTCTTACCCTCAGTGACTCCGACAGGATTCAAACCTGTAACCGCCTGATCCGTAGTCAGGTACTCTATTCAGTTGAGCTACGGAGCCATATTTCCTGATTGCGAGTGCAAAGATAGTGATTTTTGAAAACAATGCAAATTTTTTTCGTGTACTTTGCAGGTTTCCTTTCGGTACTTTATGTCTTCCGTCGGTCGGCGGGGAGAGATGAAGAGTGGAAGGAATTGATATTGAATAAGCAATCCGGGAACTGTCTGTTCCCGGATTGCTCGATGTTTGGCCTCTTTTCCGTGTTCTATTTGTTGATGAGCTCGGCGAGTTTGGCCTTTACGTCGTCGCCGCGCAGGTTCTTGGCTACGATGGTTCCGTCGGGGCCGATGAGGAAGTTGGAGGGGATGCTCTGGATGGCGTATGCCTTCGTGGCCTTTTGCTCTTCGTCATTCATGGCTGCCACGTTTATCCATGTCATTTTGTTGTCGGCCATGGCTTCTTTCCATGCGTCCGCTTCGCTGTCGAGCGAGACGCCGTATATTTCGAAGCCTTTGTCATGGAACATCTCGTAGGACTTCACGAGGAAGGGGAGCTCCATCATGCAGGGACCGCACCACGATGCCCAGAAATCGAGCAGGACGTATTTGCCTTCGCCTACCACCGAAGAGAGCGCTATTTCGTTGCCTTCGGCATCGGGCAGGATGATATCTACGTATTTGCTGCCCACGTCGGTGTTCTTCTTGGCTTCGGCGTGTTCCCGGATTTCACCCGCGAGCTTGGTCTCCCGGACGGCCGGTGAGAACTGGTCGAGTTTGGCGATGATGGCGTCGCCGTTCCATTCGTTCATCAGGCTTGTCAGGAGATAGAGTCCGAAATAGTTGTCGAGGTTGGCGTCCATGGCTTCTGCGATGGTGCCTTTCATCTCGTCGGCTATCGCCTGGCGTTCCTCTTCCGAACCGGCCGTGTAGAAGCGTTCCATGATTTCATACTGGCGGTCGTTGAGGGCCGTGTTGCTGTCGTTTGCCTTGGTTCCGGTAATTTTCAGCGCTTCGTTTTTCTCTCCTGCGACGGTTATTTTGCCCGGTTCGAGGAAAATCATTGCCAGAGGCTGGTCGTTGTTGCTGAGCAGGGCGAGCGACGGTTCGTCGGCGGTACCCTGAAGGGTGAACTGGCCGTCGGTGACGGGTGCTTCGGCGATGTCGTCGCCCGCATCGTTCATCAGCGTCACGGTTCCTTCGAGTCCCGTTATGTTACCCGTAATGGTGTAGCTGTTCTTCTTTCCGCAGCTGCACAGCATAACCGCTATGGCTGCAATCAATAGGATTTTTTTCATACTTTTTTGGATTATAACGTGTTCATTTCTTTCTTCTTGCTTTTATTTCCCTCTCCGGGTTGCGGGCGACGAACTCTTCCCAACTGCCCGAACTGCCGCGCCGTCCGCTCTTTGGATGCGTTCCTTCTGCCGGCAGGGGAGAGGTGGTGACAAAATAGTGACACAAAGCTACTGCCAAACCGTCCGTCGCATCCAGTCTTTTCGGATTATATTCCACTCCGAGCATACTTTTGAGCATGGAAGCCACCTGTTCCTTCGCAGCTCCGCCTACGCCCGTAACGGACTGTTTGATTCGCCGAGGGGCGTATTCGAATACGGGTACCTCCCGGTGAAGCGCGGCGGCCATCGCCACACCCTGTGCGCGGCCGAGTTTCAGCATGCTCTGTACGTTCTCTCCGAAGAAGGGCGATTCAAGGGCCACCTCGTCCGGAGCATACGCTTCGATAAGGCCCGATACCCGTTCGAAAATATGATGCAGCTTTGCATAGGCATCGGGCAGGCGCCCCAGTTCGATATCCCCCATGGCGATGCACGACACGCTGCTGCCCTTCACTTCGAGCACACCGTAGCCCATACGGTTCGTCCCGGGGTCTATCCCCATGATGCGCAGAGGCTTGTCTGAGGTCATGTTCACGGTTGCGTTTAGGTCGTGCGAAGGTCGATGACTGCGTAGAGGATTATTCTCCGGTTTTGCCGGTCAGTTCGTTGAGCTGTTTCTCCATGCGGTAAACCGTCTTGCTCAGTTCGGGCAGGTTGCGGAATACGGCGTTGGCGCGGTGGTACCGCGAGATGGGCAGGGCAGGGTAGCCGAAATAGACCGTCCCTTCCGGGATGTTGTTCGAGATGCCCGATTTGGAACCGAGCTGCACGTTGTCGCCGATGGTCAGGTGGCCGGCGATGCCCACCTGTCCGCCCAGCATACAGTGGCGGCCTATCTTGCTCGTACCCGCTATGCCGACCTGCGAGGCGCATACGGTATGTTCGCCCACGACCACGTTGTGGCCTACCTGTATGAGGTTGTCGAGCTTCACGCCGCGACGGATGACGGTCGAACCCATCGTGGCGCGGTCGATGCAGGTATTGGCTCCTATCTCCACGTTGTCCTCCACCACGACGTTTCCTATCTGGGGTATCTTGGCGTATTCGCCCTTCTCGTCCGGAGCGAAGCCGAAACCGTCGGCCCCGATGACTGCTCCCGCGTGGATGATGACGTTGCTGCCGATGCGGCACCCTTCGTATATCTTGACTCCGGCATATATCGTGGTATTGTCGCCTACCGTCACCCCGTCGCCGATGTAGACGTTCGGGTAGATGCAGACGTTGTCGCCGATGCGTGCACCGGCCTCGACGACGGCGAATGCACCGACGTAGCAGTCGCTGCCGAGCGTCGCGTCGCCGGCGATTTCCGCCCGGTCGCTTATTCCTTTCTTGCGCGGTTTGTGGGCGGCATAGAGTTCGAGCAGTTTGGCGAACGAGGCGTAGGCGTCTGTCACCCGTACGAGCGTCGCCCGGACGGTGTCCCTGGCTTCGAATTCCCGGTCCACGATTACCACGGACGACTGCGTGTCGTACAGGTAGTGTTCGTATTTCGGGTTGGCGAGGAACGACAGCGCTCCCGGGCGTCCCTCCTCTATCTTAGCGAATGTCGAAACGACGGCATCCGCATCCCCTTCGACCTCGCCGCCGAGGTAGGCGGCAATCATGCCTGCGGTAAATTCCATATCGTGCTAAAGGTAATTTTTGATGTCTATGTTGTCCGGCATCAGTCCCGTCGGGTCGCCGCCGAAGGCGATGAGCTCCCGGATGATGCTCGATGAGATGGCCACATAACGGGGCGGCGTGAAGAGCAGGACGGTGGTGATTTCCGGAAAGAGCATCTGGTTTACTACCATCATGTTCCGTTCGTACTCGTAGTCTACCGTATTGCGCATGCCGCGCAGCAGGAAATTCGCCCCGATTTGGCGGCAGAATTCGCCCGTGAGTTCCGAGTAGACCGCCACTGTCACCCGGTCGTCGGTGCCGTACAGGTCTTCGATGAGCCGTTTGCGGTTTTCGACGGTCAGCAGTCCGTTTTTCTCCGAATTGGAACCGATGCCGACCACGATGCGGTCGAAGATTTTCAGACCGTTCTCCACGATGGCCTGGTGTCCGAGTGTGAACGGGTCGAACGAACCCGGAAAGAGCGCTGTTTTTTCCATGCTGTGTTATGCGAGTTTGTCCAGCAGGGCACGCATACCGGCCTTACTCTCCACGAGGGCCGGTATCGCTTCTATGTGTACCCGCTCCTGCCGCATGGTGTCGCGGTCACGTACGGTGACCGTACCGTCTTCGGCACTCTGGTGGTCTACCGTGATGCAGAGCGGGGTGCCGATGGCATCCTGGCGGCGGTAACGCTTGCCGATGCTGTCCTTCTCGTCGTACTGTATGTTGTAGTCGTATCTGAGCGTGTTCTTGATGCGGTGGGCGATTTCCGGCAGGCCGTCTTTTTTGACGAGCGGCAACACGGCTGCCTTCACCGGTGCGAGCGGGGCGGGAATGGAGAGTACCGTGCGTTCTTCGCCGTTCTCCAGCTTCTCCTCCTGATATCCCGCCGAAAGTACCTGCAATACCATGCGGTCTACGCCGATGGAGGTCTCTATTACATAAGGGATATAGCTTTCGCCCGTCTCCGCGTCGTAGTAGCGTATCTTCTTGCCGGAGAACTCTTCGTGCCGGCCCAGGTCGAAGTCGGTGCGGGAGTGTACGCCCTCCACCTCCTTGAAACCGAACGGGAAGCGGAACTCGATGTCGGCGGCTGCGTTGGCGTAGTGGGCCAGCTTCTCGTGGTCATGGAAACGATAGTTGTCGTCGCCGAAACCGAGTGCCCGGTGCCACCGCATGCGGGCCTCCTTCCACTTCGCGAACCATGCGAGCTCCTCGCCCGGACGTACGAAGAACTGCATCTCCATCTGTTCGAATTCGCGCATGCGAAAGATGAACTGCCGTGCGACGATTTCGTTGCGGAAAGCCTTGCCGATTTGTGCGATGCCGAAAGGAATCTTCATGCGGCCCGTCTTCTGCACGTTGAGGAAATTGACGAAGATGCCCTGTGCCGTTTCGGGTCTCAGATAGATGGTGTTCGCTCCGTCGGCCACCGAACCTATCTTCGTATCGAACATCAGGTTGAACTGGCGTACCTCCGTCCAGTTGCGCGTTCCCGAAATGGGGCAGGCTATCTCGGTGTCGATGATGATTTGGCGCAGGCCGTCGAGGTCGTTGGCGTTGAGCGCCTGTGCCATGCGGGTGTTGATTTCGTTTCGTTTCGCGGTAATCTCCGCCACGCGCGGATTGGTGGCGCGGAACTGCTCCTCGTCGAACCGTTCCCCGAAGCGTTTGCGGCCCTTTTCGACCTCCTTGTCTATCTTTTCGTCCTGTTTGGCAATCCAGTCTTCGATGAGCACGTCGGCACGGTAGCGCTTTTTGGAGTCCTTGTTGTCTATCAGCGGGTCGTTGAAGGCGCCCACGTGTCCCGACGCTTCCCATACGCGCGGGTGCATGAAGATGGCCGCGTCGATGCCCACGATGTTGTCGTGGAGCTTCGTCATCGAATCCCACCAGTAGCGCTTGATGTTGTTCTTCAGTTCGACGCCCATCTGGCCGTAGTCGTACACGGCGCTCAGGCCGTCGTATATCTCGCTCGAAGGGAATATGAAGCCGTATTCCTTACAGTGTGCGACGAGCTTCTTGAAAAGTTCTTCCTGTGTCATTATTTTGTGCCTCTGCGTTTAATATGCCAAAAGTACTACAAATCACGCGACCTGCCCAGCAAAAGGCGGGAAATTATCGAACAAAGATACTATTTTCCGCAGGGATTTCCCTCCGGTCCTTCCGAGTACACCCGAATCCGGCCGCAGTCCGGTGCGGGGAGCGGATGCGATAAATCCTCCGGGCGTTTCCGAATCCCGCCGTAAAAACGTAACTTTGCAGGCGGTATGGGACGGATACTTGCCATAGACTACGGTACGAAACGCACCGGTATAGCGGTGAGCGACCCGCAGCGCATCATCGCCGGCGGACTCGACACCTTGCCGACGGCGCAGCTCATGCCGTGGCTTGCGGAGTATGTCGCCTCCGAAGGAGTCGATATTATCGTGGTGGGGCTTCCCGTGCGGACGGACGGCTCTCCGAGCGATACGCATGCGGCGGCCGGCGGATTGGCCAGGAGGCTTGCGGAGCGGTTTCCCGCCGTGCGGGTAGTGATGTTTGACGAGCGGTTCACCTCCGTGCTGGCCCATCGGGCGATGCTGGACGGCGGCATGAAGCGGATGCAGCGGCGCGACAAGGCTGCGGTAGACCGGATAAGCGCTACCATTCTGCTGCAGGGGTTCATGGAGAGCCGCATGTATGAAGAGATGAAAAACAGATAGAAGTCTTATGATATATCCTATTTACATATACGGTTCTCCCGTATTGCGGGAGGAGTGCATGGAGGTGGAACGGGAGTATCCCGAACTGGAAAAGCTGGTGTCGGACATGTTCGACACGATGTATGCGTCGGAAGGGGTGGGGCTTGCCGCTCCTCAAATCGGCAAGTCGCTGCGGCTGTTCGTCGTGGATACTTCGCCGTTCGGTCAGTATGACCCGTCGGCGGTCGGTTACAAAAGGGTGTTCGTCAATCCGGAGATAACGGAGGAATCGGACGAGGAGGTGCTTATGAACGAGGGGTGCCTTTCGCTGCCGGGGCTGCACGAGGATGTCTACCGTCCGGAGAAGATTCGGATACGCTATTTCGACGAGCGGTTTCAGGAGCACGAGGAGGTGCTCGAAGGATGGCCGGCCCGGGCGGTGCAGCACGAATACGACCACATCGAGGGCATTGTTTTCACCGACCGCTTGGCTCCGCTGCGCAAGACGCTCGTGAGGAATAAGCTGAATGCGATGGCGAAAGGCAAATACGAGGCAGCCTACCGTACGAAACAGACGAAAAAGTAGCTCCGGAAGGGCCGTACGGAATCCCTGCCGTTGGATGACCGTCCTGCGCAAAGGGGAACCGGCAGTGCCGGTGACCGCACGGAACCTTATCCCTTGGCGGCTTTGGAGATGCCCGAAACCCGGCGGCATTCCGGCATGTGGAAAGCCGGAATGCGTTCGGTGTCGGAGACGGCCCGTCAGAGAGCAGCTTCGATGATTTCCCTGATAAGCCCTTCGGCGTCTGTCCTCGTCCGTTTGAGGTAATCCTTGTAGAGGTCGAAATGGTGCTTCAGTGCCTCTTTGTAGCCTTCCGTGTCGCCGGCCTTGATGCGTTCCAGCAAGTCGCGGTGCGTGACCAGTTTGCCTTTCGCCGCGAGTTCGGCCCGGCGCGTCTCGAACATGGGCTTGTGTTGTTCTACGACATATTCGAGTACGGGAATGATGAGCGTCTGAAATTCCGTCATCATCTTGTTTCCCATGTTTTCATACAGTTTCCGGTGAAAACCGGTCAAGTACGGGTCGCCGAAACGCTCTTCGTTCTCTACTAACTGTTCCAGTTCGGCGATATCCTGCGGGGAGAGCAGGTTGATGACGAGGTCGGCCGAACCGAGTTCGAGAATTATCCTCATCTCGAAAATGTCGCGCAGGGTCGTTTCGCTCATCAGGAGCGGGTTCATGCTGCGGCGGAGGCTCGCCAGCAGCGAGGGTTCGGCGAGCGTCATGCCGCGTTTGGTACGCGACTGAATCATGCCCGTCATCTTGAAACGGCTGAGCGCTTCCCGCAGGACGGTACGGCCTATGCCGAGCGATGCGGCGAGTTCGTTTTCGTTGGGGATGCTGCTGCCCGGACGCAATCCCTGTTCCTTGAAGTATTGAATCAACTTCTCTTCCACCTGGTCTACGAGGGTGTATCCGCTTCTGTCAATCCGAAGGCTATCCATACTACTAAATTGTTAATTGGGGTGTCGTACAAAAAAGGAAAATTCATTACAAATATAATTGTTTTGGCGTTAATGCCGTAAAATACGGATTAAATATTATTTGTATTTCGTTCGCCGGATTTGCCCTGTTTTTGTTTTTTCCTGTTCATTGTTCGGGTATCTTGTTCCTTGTTAGTCTGTTGTGTTTATTTTGCCCGTCGCGGCACCCTTTCCGTAACGGAAAAGGCGCAGGGCGGTGGCCCGACGACTGCTTCCTTTATGCGATATTATTATCTTTATAAGGTTCCAGGCGGAAAATTGAAATAATGTTCGCCCGAAAAGTTTGTATCTGATATAAATAGTTTCTATTTTTGGAAAATCTAAAACTTTAATATCATCATGAAGAACACCCTGATAGAGCCGTCCGTAGTCCGGGCGGCCATGGAACAGTTTGATGTTACAGACCTTAACAACGGCTCCATAAGACAGATAGGCGGGATAGTGAAGACCATCGAAGAGCGTACGGGCGAAGAGTTCGTCCACCTCGAGATGGGCGTGCCGGGCCTGCCGCCCGAAAAGGTGGGTATCGCGGCCGAACACGCCGCGCTGGACGCCGGCGTCGCATCCATCTATCCGGAGATGCCGGGTATCCCCGAACTGAAATACGAGTCGTCCCGTTTTCTGAAGGCATTCGTCGATGCGGATATTTCACCGGAAGGGTGCCTGCCCACCGTAGGTTCCATGCAGGGTGCGTTTGCGGCTTTCACGCTCTGTTCGCAAATAGACCCGAAGAAGGATACCATTCTTTATATAGACCCCGGTTTTTCGGTACAGAAGACGCAGGCCGACGTAATAGGGGTGAAGCGGGAGGCGTTCGACCTCTATGACTACCGGGCCGAGAAGCTGGGACCGAAACTGGAGAGCTACCTCGCCAAAGGCAATATAGCCGCCATCATCTACTCCAACCCCAACAATCCGACGTGGATGTGTCTTACGGATTCGGAACTGAAGACCATCGGCGAGCTGGCCGCCAGGTACGATACGATTGTCATCGAAGACCTTGCCTACATGGCGATGGATTTCCGCCGCGACCTGGGCAAGCCTTTCCAGCCGCCCTATCAGGCGAGTGTCTCCAAATATACCGACAACTACATCATCCTGATGAGTGCCTCGAAGATATTCAGCTATGCGGGTCAGCGCATCGCCGTGATGGCTATCTCCGATGCGCTCTACAAGCGGCCCTACGAGGCGCTGAAGGAGCGTTACGGTCTGGCCAAGTTCGGGCCGGTCATGCTGCAGCGCATCCTATACTGCCTCTCGTCGGGTACGGCGCATACTCCTCAGTACGCTTTGGCCGCCATGCTCAAGGCAGCCAACGACGGCGAACTCGATTTCGTGGAAGAGGTGAAAGAGTACGGCCGGCGCACGGAGAAGATGAAGGAGATATTCGAGCGGAACGGATTCCACATCGTTTATGACCGCGACCTCGACCAGCCGCTGAGCGATGGTTTCTTCTTTACGGTGGGATACAAGGATGTAGAGGGGGGAGAACTGCTTCGCCTGCTGCTTCACTACGGTATCAGCGCCATCGTGCTTTCGACGACCGGAAGTCTCCAGCAGGGATTGCGCGTCTGCTCCTCTACCATCAGGCCGCACCACTACGCGATGCTCGACGAGCGGCTGCGCATGTTTAACGAGAATTACGGAAAGTAGAGGCCGAAACCCGGCAGGATGTTTGCTGTCCGGTGGCAGGGCCTTTTTCGGCAGGTGCGCTTCCTGCCGGAAAGATGAGAGAAAAAGCATTTGTTGATATGATAAACGAGAAACTGTTCAATCCGTCCGGTGTCGTCGTGGTAGGCGGCTCGGACGACGTAAACAAACCCGGCGGCGCCGTGCTGCGCAACCTGTTGCAGAGCCCTTTCAAAGGGCAGACCTATGTGGTCAATCCGAAAGCAGACAGCGTGCAGGGCGTGAAGTCCTGCCACACGGTGGAGGAGCTTCCGCAGGTGGATTGCGCCATCATCGCCATTGCCGCCAAATATTGCCTCCATGCGGTGGAGGTTCTCGCCAAAGAGAAAGGTACCCGCGCGTTCGTCATCCTTTCGGCCGGTTTCGGGGAGGAGAACAAGGAGGGTGCAGCGCTCGAACGCCGTATCGTGGAGGTAATCGATTCGGTGGGCGGGGCACTGATAGGGCCCAACTGCACGGGTATCCTGACCACGAATTACAACGGTTCGTTCACCTCGCCCGTCCCGCAGCTCGACCCCAAAGGGGTGGATTTCATCTCGGGCTCGGGGGCGACGGCCATCTTCATTGTGGACAACGGCATGAGGAAAGGGCTGAAGTTCAACAGTGTCTGGTCTGTGGGCAACTCGGCGCAGATAGGCGTGGAGGAGGCCCTCGAATACCTCGACGAGTCGTTCGATTCGGAGCACAGTTCGCGCATCAAGCTGCTTTATATCGAAAGCATCAACAATCCGGAGAAGTTCCTGCGTCACGCCGCGTCGCTGATACGCAAAGGATGCCGGATAGCCGCCGTCAAATCGGGCAGTTCCGAGGCCGGCGGCCGGGCCGCTTCGTCGCATACCGGTGCGCTCGCCAGTCCCGATATCGCGGTGGACGCCCTGTTCCGCAAGGCGGGCATCGTGCGCTGTAGCGGCCGCGAGGAGCTGACTACGGTGGCCGGGATATTCATGTACCCCGAGCTTAAGGGGCGCAACATCGCCATCGTCACCCATGCGGGCGGACCGGCCGTGATGCTGACCGATGCGCTTTCCAACGGAAAACTGGAGGTGCCCCACATCGAGGGGCCGAAGGCGGCCGAGCTGCTGGGCAAACTCTTTCCCGGCTCTTCGGTCGGCAATCCGATAGATTTTCTGGCAACGGGTACGGCCGAGCAGCTCGGTTATATCCTTGATGCGTGCGAGAACGATTTTGAGGAAATCGACGGTATCGCGGTGATATTCGGCAGTCCGGGACTCTTCCCTATATACGATGTCTATGCGCTGCTGACCGAGAAGATACGTACCTCTAAGAAGCCGATATTTCCGATATTCCCCTCTTACGGATGGGTGAAGGGCGAGATAGAAGAGTTCGTTCGGAACGGCGGCGTCTATTTCCCGGACGAGGTGCTGTTCGGCAATGCGCTCGCCAAGGTGTACAATACGCCGCGTGTGGAGCCGGAGGATGCCCAGTTCCCGTGCGTGGATGTGGAGCGTATCCGGAGTGTCATCAACGGTGCCGGAAACGGTTACCTTTCTCCCGACCGTATCCACGACCTGCTTGATGCGGCGGGTATCGCCCGCGCGAAAGAGGGAACGGCCGACAGCGAGGCGGAGTGTCTGGAGCTGGCCCGCGAGATAGGGTTCCCGTTGGTGATGAAGGTCGTCGGTCCGGTGCATAAGTCCGATGTGGGCGGTGTGGTACTCAATGTGCGGGACGAGGAGACGGTCGTACGCGAATTCCGCCGCATGATGCAGATTAAGGATACCTATGCCGTGATGCTCGCCCAGCAGCTCCGCGGAACGGAGGTCTTCATCGGAGCGAAGCGCGAGGGCGGTTTCGGCCACATTGTGATGTGCGGTCTGGGTGGTATTTTCATCGAGGTGCTGAAAGACGTGAACGTGGGACTCGCTCCCGTTTCGCCGGACGAGGCGCGTGCGATGATACGCGGCCTGAAATCCTATAAGATTATACAGGGTGTCCGCGGACAGGAACCGGTCAATGAAGAGAAGTTCGTGGAGGCCGTCGTGCGTGTTTCGATGCTCGTGCGCACCGCCCCGGAGATATTCGAGATGGACCTGAATCCGCTGCTTGGCAACCGCGACGAGGTCGTGGCGGTGGATGCCCGCATCAGGATAGAGAAATAGTTCTCAATTCCTAATTAATTATATATGTAGAAGCCGGGTCGCCTGAAGAGGCCCGGCTTGTCGTATGATGGAAAGAGGAGACCATGGCGGGGCCGGACGCGATTGGAGCGGTGTCGGTCGCCTCGTTTTTCCGGAATGTTGCGGATAACGGAGCCGCCGGCAGGGAATGGCTTGAGTTTTGCAAAGGATAAGGCTGTATCGGATTGCAGCCGTCGGTACCGCCTGTCGGGACGTGCGGACTCCGCACTTCGGTTTTCCGGGAGTGTGCACCGGATGAACGGAACCAATTTATTCACTGAATTATTAAAACAAGCAAAGTTATGTATTACAGCAATGGAAATTACGAGGCATTCGCAAGGCCGAAGAAACCTCAGGACGTAGAGAACAAATCGGCTTACCTGGTGGGTTCGGGTCTGGCTTCCCTTTCGGCGGCACTGTTTCTGGTGCGCGACGCCCAGATGCCGGGCGAGCGGATACACATTCTGGAGGAGCTGGAGCTGCCGGGCGGCAGTCTCGACGGTATCCTCGATAATACCCGCGGCTATATCATGCGCGGGGGACGGGAGATGGAGAATCATTTCGAGTGTCTGTGGGATTTGTTCCGGTCGGTACCTTCACTGGAGGTGAAGGACGCTTCGGTGCTCGACGAATTCTATTGGCTGAACAAGGAAGACCCCAACTTTTCCAAGATGAGGGCCACGATGAACCGCGGCAAGTCGGCCCATACCGACGGCAAGTTCACCCTGACGGACAAGGCGGCCGAGGAGATTGCCCGGCTGTTCCTTACTTCGGAGGAGGAGCTCAACGACAAACGCATTTCGGATGTCTTTTCCGAAGAGTTTTTCCAGTCCAACTTCTGGCTCTACTGGCGGACGATGTTCGCCTTCGAGGAGTGGCACAGCGCCATGGAGATGCGTCGCTACATCGCCCGTTTCATCCATCACATCGGCGGACTGCCCGACCTGTCGGCGTTGAAGTTCACCCGCTACAACCAGTATGAATCGCTGGTGATGCCGCTCGTCAAGCACCTTGAATCGAAAGGGGTGCGCTTCGAGTACGGCGTGCAGGTGAAAAACGTAATCGTCAGCAAGGCGGGCGGGAAGAAGACCGCCACCAAAATCGTCTATGAAAAGGGCGGAAGAGAGGGCGAGATAAACCTGACGGAGAACGACCTCGTGTTCGTCACGAACGGCAGCATTACGGAGAACTCTACCTATGGCGACCAAAATACCGTTCCGGTGCTCGATGCTTCGCTGGGCGGAAGTTGGAGCCTCTGGACGAATATTGCCGTACAGGACCCGGCGTTCGGCAAGCCGGAGAAGTTCTGCGGCAACATCAAGGAATCGAATTTCGTGTCGGCCACGCTGACCACGCTCGACGGACGGATTCCTCCCTATATCGAGCGGATATGCCAGCGGGACCCGTTTGCAGGAAAGGTAGTGACGGGCGGCATCGTCTCCGTCAAGGATTCGTCGTGGCTGATGAGCTGGACGCTCAACCGCCAGCCGCAGTTCAAGAAACAGCCGGGGAACGAACTCGTCGTGTGGATATACGGCCTCTTTTCCGACCGTCCGGGCGATTACGTGAAGAAGCCGATGAAGGATTGTACCGGCATCGAGATAGCCGAGGAGTGGCTCTACCACATCGGGGTGCCGTTGGCCGAGATACACGATATGGCGGTCAATTCGGCCAATACCGTCCCCTGCATGATGCCCTATGTGATGTCCTACTTCATGCCGCGTGCGCTGGGCGACCGTCCGGCCGTTGTGCCCGAAGGTTCGGTGAACCTTGCGTTCATCGGCAACTTCGCCGAGACGCCGCGGGATACGGTCTTCACTACGGAGTATTCCGTGCGTACGGCCATGGAGGCGGTCTATACGCTGTTAGGCGTAGACCGCGGTGTACCGGAAGTCTTCGCTTCGTGTTACGACGTGCGCATGTTGATGAACTCGGCCTCGCGTCTGATGGACGGCAAGAAACTCGCCGACATCAAGGTGCCGTTTATCGTGAGACAGCTTGAGAAGAAGGCGGTCGAGAAGAGCAGGGGTACCATTATCCACGAACTGCTGGAACAGTATGGTCTGATATGATGCGGCGCATGCCGCATCGGACGGAACGGTTACGGCGGGGAATTTGCCCCGCCGTAATTTTGTTGTCCCTCCGTACCGCATCCGCTGTGAGCGGGGAGGAGTTTTATGACAGGGTACCGTCCGGTGCGGGGGCGGCATAGTGCACGAGCACCTTGTCGATGCGTGCACCGTCCATGTCGACTATTTCGAAACGGAAACCGTTCCAGGAGAGTGTTTCGCCGGTGGAGGGGATGTGTTTCAGCTCGTCGAGGAGGAGTCCGCTCAGGGTGTTGTATTCGTTGTCGCGGTAGAGCTCTTCGCGGTCGAACTGTTCGAGAAAGTTGTAGAACGAGCACTGTCCGTCTACCAGCCAGCTTCCGTCCTCGCGCCGTACCATCTCCGCCTCCTCGTCTTCATCCGGTACCTCGCCCACGAGGGCCTCCATCATGTCGCGGAGTGTCACGATGCCCAGCACGTCGCCGAATTCGTCGATGATGAAGCCGTAGGCCGAATTGGTACGCTTGAACTCTTCGAGCGCTTCATAGACGCTTTGGTTCTCGGGAAGGCAGTTGGCCGGTTTCAGAATGGAGGACAGACGGAAATCCGGCCGGTGAATGTTACCGAAGAGGTCTTTCATGTGCGCCGCACCGGCCAGTTCGTCCGGCCGGCCGTCGGAGACGGGATAGACGTCGTGCATGTCTGCGCATACCTTGCGCAGTATCTCTTCGGCGGAGTCGTTCGTGTCGAGCCACACCAGTTCGCTGCGGTGTGTCATGATGGAGTCAACGTCCCGGTCGCCGAGGCTGAAGACGCGCTCCACGATGTCGTGCTCGACGGCCTGGACCTCGCCCGTGTCCATGCCTTCGCGGACGATGGCCTTAATCTCCTCTTCCGTCACTTTGTTTTCGCTCTCTTTGAGCCCTATTGCTTTGGTCACCAGTGCCGTGCTCTTGGAAAGCAACCATACCAGCGGCGCGGCCACAAGCGACAGCGCCTTCATGGGCCTTGCCACGGCTTTCGATACTTTTTCCGCCATGGCCATGCCGATGCGTTTTGGGACGAGCTCCCCGAAGATGAGCGTCAGGTAGGTGACGGCGATGACGATAACCGTTTTGGCGATGCCGTAAGCGTATGGGGCCAACATCTCCGCGCGTGCGATGACGACCGCGAAGTCGGCGGCGAAAGCTTCGCCCGAATAGAGACCGGTCAGAATGCCGATGAGCGTGATGCCGATCTGCACCGTCGAGAGGAACCGGTCGGGGTCTTTGGCCAGTTTCAGGGCCTGGCGGGCGCCTGCGCTGCCTTGCCGGGCCTGCATCTCCAGATTCGAGCGGCGGGCCGATATGAGCGCGATCTCCGACATGGCGAACAGCCCGTTGAGCAGGATCAGCAGCAGAATGACGAGAATTTCCATGGAATGTCTTGTCGGTTTGTGTCGCAAAGATAATGGATGTCGGGCTAAAACCAAAGAATATGGTCCCGGGGGAATTGCTTATTCGCTGAAAAACGCTAAATTTGCAGGCAAAATCTATTGGATATGAATATCGAAACCTTTATTTCGGATGCGGTCCGCCGATCGGTGGAGGCGCTTTACGGTGAGCTTGGCGACGAGCAGTTGCAGATTCAGAAGACCCGCAGGGAGTTCGAGGGCGACTATACCCTCGTAACCTTTCCGCTGCTCCGGCGAAGCCGCAAGTCGCCCGAAGCCACCGCGACCGAAATCGGCGAATACATGGCGGCCAACGTCCCCGAGATCGCGTCGTTCAACGTGATCAAAGGTTTCCTCAACCTTTCGCTCGACAGCGCGTTCTGGGCGGCCCGCTTCGCCGAGGTCGCCGCCGACGAACGTTTCGGGCAGGCTCCCGCGACGGGCCGTACCGTGATGGTCGAGTACTCGTCGCCCAACACCAACAAGCCGCTCCATCTGGGGCATATCCGCAACAACCTGCTGGGTTACTCCGTGGCGCAGATACTCAGGGCCAACGGCCATAACGTCATCAAGGCCAATCTGGTGAACGACCGCGGCATCCACATCTGCAAGTCGATGCTGGCGTGGAAGCTCTACGGAAACGGCGAAACCCCGGCATCGTCGGGGATGAAGGGCGATCACCTCGTGGGCAAGTACTACGTGGAGTTCGATAAACACTACAAGGCGCAGATCAGGGAGCTGGTCGCGCAGGGACAGCCGGAGGACGAGGCCAAGAAAAACGCCCCGATCATGCTCCAGGCGCAGGAGATGCTGCGCAAGTGGGAGGCCCGGGACCCCGAGGTGTACTCGCTCTGGGAGACGATGAACGGCTGGGTTTACGAGGGCTTCGACGTGACCTACAAGGCGTTGG